>ERZ827516.1375-NODE-1375-length-21610-cov-4.462677_pt1 | contig 21610 bp, 23 predicted proteins | sample MGYA00519703_ERZ827516 | MGnify/ENA primary metagenome ERZ827516 (study PRJEB31778, sample SAMEA3449337) | human gut metagenome | biome: human gut; feature: human-associated habitat; material: faeces | place: United Kingdom | collected 2010/2012 ...
GCTACTTTTTTGTTCCAGTTCTGCAAGGCTTTCTTCTTCCAGTAGTGCGCCATGGTCGATAATACCAATGTCATCAGCCAATAGTGCGATTTCTGAAAGAATATGACTGGAAATTAAAATTGTTTTTCCTCTTGCGTCACAAAGCTCACGAATAAAAGAGCGAACTTCCGCAATACCGATAGGGTCAAGCCCGTTGATAGGTTCATCTAAAATTAAAAGTTCCGGGTCGTGCATAACAGCAAGTGCAATCGCAAGACGTTGTTTCATACCAAGCGAATACTGAGAAAACAGTTTTTTGTCCTTATAAGGCAGTCCTACTAAATCTAAAGCGTCTTTAATCGCATGATTGTTTGGCACACCTCGTAAGGTTGCAAAGATACGCAAATTTTCCGTAGCAGTCAGATTAGGATAGAAGCCGGGGGACTCAATCAAGCTACCGATACGGGGCAAAAGTTTCTTTTCATTCCCCTGCAAAGCCTTTCCCCATATTTTGACTTCGCCGGAAGTAGGCTTTGTCAATCCAAGCAGCATTTTCATAGTAGTTGTTTTTCCGGCTCCGTTTCTTCCAAGCAGTCCATAAATTCTTCCTCTCTGTACATGGATATTTAAGTCAGCCACACTCTTTTGTGAGCCGTACTGCTTTGTAAGATTTTTTGTTTCAATGATATATTTTTTGTCCATATTCAAACCTCCTGTTCTGTAAAGTATTCTATCACTCCAATCTTGCATTAACCTTGCAACAACCTTGCATTAACCTTGCAATTTCAAATACAGCTTCCGAAAGTAATTAAGGCTCCCGCCATAAAGACGGAAAAGCCTTAATCTATCAACGGAAAAAGTAAAGTAAATTTAGTTCCTTTTTCCGGTACACTATCTGCTGTTATTGTGCCATTCATCTTTTCCACAAGCTGATGAACGATAGATAAGCCAAGACCGCTGCCTTTTTCAGCACGCCCTTTATCACATTTATAAAGCCTCTCGAAAATATGTTTCAAATCTTCTTTTTCAATGCCTATCCCGTTATCAGTTAATCGAATTTGCATATTTTTTTCCTGCTTTGATAGGAATATTTCTATTTTGTCTGCATGACTGTGGGAAATTACATTCTGAATAAGATTATTCAATATCCGCATATAACCGTCCGTATCAAGTTTTACTCGGAAAGGCTGTTCGGGAATATCAATGTTATAATCTATCTGCCTATCTTCAAATATAGGTATCCAGTCAATCAAAATATTTCGTGTTAGTTCCGCAGCTTCAACGGTATTTATATCCATAGCAAACTCATTAGAGTTTAATTTGAACCAGTCAAAAAGAATATCTATATATTCTTTCAAATCGTGAGCTTTACGACGGGCAGTTTCGATATAGTCGTCCTTGTCTTTTCCTGTGACAATTCCTCTATGTGCGGCGTCAAGATACCCAATAAGTGTTGTAAGCGGTGTCCGAACATCATGGGAAAGGCTTGTCATAAGCTGGCGGTTCGTTTCTTCTGCCTGCCGGACAGTAGACAGCCTTTTCTCATAAGATACAACAATCTCATTGATTTCATAAGCAAGAGGAGCTACCAGTTCATTTGTTGCTGATAAAATCCGCCTGTTTCCATTCCCATTTTTTACATCAGCCAATGCGTCTGTTATTTCTGCTATCTGCTTTTTTACACGCCGGATAACAAGGCAAGAAACAAAAATAGAAAAAAGTGCAATGATAATTGATAGAAAAATAATCGCTTCCATAAAAATCAAACCTCCTTGCTAAAGCGATAACCAATTCCCTTAATTGTCTGAATGTATTTGGGGTTTCCGGGATTAACTTCTAATTTTTTACGAAGTCGGCTAATAATCGCCATAATGTTACTGTCATCATAAACATATTCTTCTCCCCACACTTCTTCATAAATCTGTTGCTTTGTCAAAATTTTTCCTTGATGTTTCGCGCAGTATAAAAGCAGGTCAAATTCCTTTGGGGGCAACTCAAAAGTTCCATTTTCCGTAATAATAGAACGATTTTCAAGGTCTATTTTCAATCCGTCAAATTCAAGCTGCTGTGTCATTCCGTCTGTTTGATTGAAACGGGTATAACGCCGTATAAGAGAAATAATACGGGCTATTAGTTCGTCCATATCAAAAGGCTTTGTCAAATAATCATCGGCTCCTGCGCGTAAGCCGCGCACTTTGGAAGCACTGTCATTTTTAGAGGTAAACATCAAAATCGGCAGACTGTTTTCTTTTCTGATTTCTTCCAGTGTTTCAAATCCGTCCATACCGGGCATCATAACGTCCAGTATCACAAGTTGATATTCTTTTTCTTTTAATTTTTGTAATCCCTCTTTTCCTGTATTACAAAAATCAGCTTCTATATCTTCTGATAAAACGCTTCGCTTAATCAGCGCACAAAGCTCTTTATCATCATCTATAATCAAAACTTTATTCATGGTGTAGCTCCTTTCCTTGTTTTGTTCTCCCGTCAATCGGTTTTTCCGCGTCCTTTGGTATCAGCCACATATATCCAAGTTTTGAAACACCCAGTATGCGGTTTTCTCTGCAAAGTACCTGTACCCGCCTTTCAGAAATTCCCCATTTCTTCGCTGCTTCGGGGCAAGACATATATTCCATAACACCCAAGTCCTTTCTACAAATCATATCAGTATAATTATAGTCGGGCATACGAATAATAGCAAGTGCAAGCATATGAATTATTATAGCTATAAATAGGAACTGTATAGACGTATTCAGTATGAAAGAGGAACAGTAGAATGTATATGGGTGAATAAATATGGCAAAAAGACCAACAGCTAAATATGACTTTAAGGCTTTCGGACAAGCTATCAAAGCAGCGAGAACCGAACGAAAAGAGAGCCGTAAAAAAGTAAGTGATGAAATGTATATCTCACCACGTTATCTTGCTAATATTGAGAATAAAGGACAACAGCCGAGTTTACAAATTTTTTATGAGCTTGTAACACGCTATGATATATCCGTAGACCAATTCTTTTTCCCAGATAAATCAGCGGAAAAAGATACACAACGTAGGCAGCTTGATACACTGCTTGATAGTATGAGTGAGAAAGGAATACGGGTAGTCACCGCCACAGCAAAAGAGATAGCCGAAGTCGAAACAGAGGACAGGGGAATGTCCAGAACAGAATTTTAACGTGAAGACACATTGTAATCTTTCAGGAAATACAATGTGTCTTCTGCTTTATATAACTCTATTTCACAATCTTCCAGTTTTCCCCGTTCTTTTCCAGTACAAGGTCAAACTGTGATACCTGTGTTGTCATGGTCTGGTTATCCAGATATTTCACTGCTAGGGAAGCCGTCACCTGATTTCCGCTTCGGTTGTAGACTGGATTCACCAGTTCGGAGAAAATATATTCTTTCCCCACAGGTTTCAGCACACCATCATTTACATAATAGGTTAGCTCCTTTGCAGTTGCCGTAGGGTACAGCTTAAAAAAGGTGGTGAGAAATTCGTTGATTTCCTCCGTAGTGATGGAATCCACCGTACCGTCACTTTGTACCGCTTTTGGGGTGTAGCCGGATTTTACGGGAACGCTGGTAATGGTTGGATTCTGGATAATCGTCAGGTTTCCAGAGCCGTCCACATAGACGGTCACCTGATAGGCGGAACGGACGGTTTTACCGGATTCTCCCTCTGTGATACGCTGTTCCACGGTATAGGTCACTTGATAATGCTGCTCCTTTTCTTCTGTGATTTCCCATATCTGAAAATCGGTCAGGGCAGACGATACGGGGATGTCCTTTCGGACAGTATCTACATTCAGGGCTTGCAGTTCTCCGGTGAGATACCCTTTTAAAGCATTTGTCCGGTTATCAATGGAAGCGGCGGACTGTTCCCATGAATAGTAGACTTCTGCGAAATTCTCCACAAAATTCTCTATCTTGTGGGTGTCGAGGATTTGTTCCTCAATTACTTTGGTTTCATGGACAGTATGAATGTCTATTGCCGTGAAATTCTTATAGACGGCAAATAGGAAGCTCACCGCCAGCAGCACCCACAGGGCAATCACAGTTTTTTTGTGGGTATTGACTTTGTAAACTTTCAGTTTCTTTTCTTTCTGCTTTTTCTGGTTTTCCTCTTTTCTAATCTGAATCATATCGGTTCATCCTTTCTTATTGTTTGATTCGTCCGGCTCCGGCAAGGTGCTGTTGCCAGTAGGAGCCTGTCAGGTCTGCGTAACCAATGGGATTTCCGGCATGGTACATCCGGTTATTTCCCACATACAGCCCCACATGGGTGATGTAGGTTCCGGCGTTGTAGGTAGAGTGGAAAAAGACCAAATCCCCTGCTTTTGCTTCGGACAGGGGGATGTGCTGCGTCACATTGTACTGTTCCTGTGCTGTCCGTGGCAGGGCGATTCCTGCCTTGCCATAGCACCACTGCACCAGTCCCGAACAGTCAAAGGAAGTGGAGGGAGAATCACCCCCGTACACATACGTCCATCCCTCATACTTTAAGGCTTCCTCCATGATAGCCTGTACCGTTTCATCATCAAACTGTGCCACGGTCAGGTATTGCGATACCAAGAGGACATAGAACATATTTCCGTAGGAATACCGCCAGCCTCCGTTTTTCTCTACCGCAATAGGGTTGGTGTAGGTGACTTTCTTTCCGCCGGATTTGTCCCTTGCGAAGCTCTCTGCCAGTTCAAAAGTGTATTTTTTTCCACGCCCTGCCACATAGTCTAGGAAGCCGCCGCCGTAGTTGTAGGACTGAATCACACTGTTTAAGTCACAGCCCTTTGTTTCTGCCGCTGCGAGCAGTTCCGAGAAATATTTGCAGCCCTGTTTGATGGATTCCTCTGTACTAAGGGAGTTTGGGGGAAGCCCCAGAGATTCCGAGGACTGCATAACGTCTTCCAGTGTGCCGCCGGATTCCACCTGAATGATGGCGAGCAGCACATTTAAGTATTCCTCTATGCCATATTCCCTTGCATACTTTTCCAGCATAGGTTTATGGGCGAGGACTTCCTGTGATACGCTCACGCCCCCATAGATAAGATTTCCGCCGCTTCCTCCGTCTTCCTCATCCGAGAAGACAATCACCACCAAAAGGAGCAGGGAGAACATCATCACGAACACGCCGGAACAGGCAAAGAAAAGGTGTCTTAATTTCATGGTTTCTCCCCTTTCTTTTGTTTGGCAGCCGCTTTTACCGTTTTTGTCCACTCCTTTCTGGCGGTGGTACGCCGGATGGTAAAGTTTGATTCTTTTACCGCAGGGGCAGCCCGTTTTCTTTCCGGTATCACAGGAGCCGTATCATTCTGGACAGGTCTTGCCGGACGGGGAGCAGTCGGTGTAACAGTGGGAGCCACCTTTTGTCTTTCATCTGGTTTGTCTGGGGAAGCCGGAGGGACTATCTGGCGTTCTGTCCTTACAGGCGGCGTTTGTTCATGGTGGATGGAAGCAGCTTTTACCACCGGAACCGAAGCCTGTTCTGCCACAGTTTCCCCATAAGGAACCTGTCCCCGTTCCCTGATGGATAGGGAAGCAGGCTGCATGGCTGGTTTTCCTGCATGATGTCGGAAATCTTCTGGCTGCTTTGCAGTAACAGGGCGTTCATGGACAGGAGCTGCCCCTTTGGGTGTTTCGGAAGCTTTCTGTTGCGGCTGTTTTGCCTGTTCCAGTTCCGCCCTGCGTTCTGCAATGGTCTGTCTGCGGCGTTCTGCCTGTGCGTTCCGCTGTTCGGCTCTGGCAGTTCGGGTCTGGGTCACGCTGGAAGTAAAATCCCGTACTCCCTCTGATACCTGTGTTTTCCCGTGATAAAGGGCGTACTTTGCATTGACAGGCAAATCCTTTGCCTGCTCCCGAAGCTGTCCGGCAGTATCGGCTATCTTATCTTTGGTATCTGCCACCGCACCTACCGCAGAGCCAGCCCGTTTCCATGCGGATTCCTTTTCCGGTGCTGCCTGTCCATCTGGTCTGCTGTGGTCTGCCTGCGTCCGTTTGGAAGAACTAGAGTTGGAAGCAGTTCTCTGGTCTGAGCCAGCCTGTTTTCCTGCGTGATAGGCAACCGTTCCAGCCCCAAGAGCTGCCACAGAACGTCCTAACTTATGCTGTAAACGGTGCATATGGGCGTGCATGAGCATACGGGGTCTTCGCATGATATGGTTCCCCATGCTTTGGGAATCCCCACTCTGTAAGGAGAACATCCCCATCAAATCCCCCAGCTTGAAATAAATTCCGGCAAAGGTCACTATCTGTAAGAACGCCGTCAGGAAGAACGGATATTCCCCAGACAGGTTGTAGAGCATGGTGGAAATGCTGAACGCTACCGTGATAATCAGGGTGATTCCGGCTCTGGTAAGGATGGTATTGAACAGTTTCGTAATGGCACGTTTGGACATCCCCTCAAAAGAGGGAACCATGCTAAGGAGAAAGCTCACAGGCAGGAACATAGCGTAGATGATAAAAAGCACCTGTGAAAAAATCATTATCCCCGTGAGCAGGAATACAAAAACGGAGATACCGATATTGAACATGAACAGGAAGAAGACGGTTCCCAAGCGGTTGATGGTCTTTGTGATGGTAAGGTTGGTATTTTCCCTGTCTTCGATTTCCTCCACCACGATTTCTTCCCTGTCCTGCCCGTTGTTTTCGTCTGGGCTGGTTGAGAGCAGGCGTTCCACACGGTCAGCCCCAATGCTTTCCACATCCGAGTTGCCATATTGCAGCAGGAGCCACGGCTGCTTGACCTGTATGGAAAACAGGCTGTCCCGTATCAAATCCACGCTGTCTTTTCCTTGACTTTCCGAGTTCGGCAGCACAATCTTTGTGCCAAGGGTCAGGCTGGCATTGCTGATGTCTGCGGAAAATTCATTGATTTTCCCGATATAATCAGGAGCATAGGCGATAAAGGCAGCGGACAGCACGAACACCACCACGAAATTGACAACGGCATGGATGGCTTTTGTGGTTTCCCGTTTGATAAGCCCTGTGTAGGCAACGTAAAGCCCCACCACCAGAATGAGAATCAGCAGGAACCCGATATAAAATCCCTCCGAGGACAAGCCGCCTGTGGTGACGCCTGCCAAGGTCTGCATATTTTTTCCAATGGAATCCGCCGTAGAGGAAATGAAATCCAGCGAGTAGGCTTCCTGAATCAGATACCCCGTGGCGTTGGAAAGGTACAGGCTGATTGTCCAGATAAAATTTGTGATGGCATACAGCCCGTACATCACCTGTTTTCCGATACCGTCCAGCCAGTTCCACGGGAGCCAGTCCCATCCGCTGTCCACATAAAAATCAAGTTGGTAGTTGTCCAGAGGATATTTGCTGTATTCGTTGGCAGCGTCCACCGTATCATCCACCAGTCCGGCAGCGTGGGCGGCTGTGCCGAAGACTGCAAGCAGCAGGAGGATGAGCAGGAGTGCCAGAAGCACCCTGCCAATCACTTTTCCTGCCATTTTCCAAGACAACCCCTTTTTTGCTGAATAGGGAACAGGGAGCTGCTGTTGGTTGGATGTTCTATGTATCACCATCATTCCACCTCTTTTCTCACGGGCGGTCTGGTGTCAAAGGCATGGAACAGGTCTTCAAAGATAGGATGGAACTGTATCACCCCCACACGCCCGTACAAATCACTGATAAGGCACTGTCCGTTTTCCAAGTCACGGAGCCGCTTCTGGTTGTTTTCATCTTCGGAATCCACCCCGAAAAAGGCGAGGGTCTTCTTGATTTCGTTGATGTCCGTGGAACGGAACGCAAATTTCAAGCCCAGATTGTTTTTCAGCTTTTCATCCAGCAAATCGTCCGTGTTCTGGGTGACAAAGTAAACGCCTGCGTTCATGGCACGTCCGGCACGAACCAGCTTCATAGAGAGGGTCTTGCCCTGTGCCACCTGTAAGAAGCTCCATGCTTCGTCCAAATCCACAATCTTAAACACGCTGCGGTCGGTGTGGATGAAGTCGAGGGCAAAGGTGCTGATTACAATGAGCATTGCCACGGAAAGCAGCTCCATTGTGGTGTATTCTTCAAATGAGGTTTCCTTATCCGGCAGCACCAAATCTGCTACCTGAATGATATTGAGCTGCTTTTCAAGGCTGATGGACTGTGTGACATCCCCATCCGAAAAGAGCAGGTGTGCAAAGTCATAGTCCGTAAAGGATTCGATATGGTCGGCTATGCTGGTGCTGATGGTGGTTCCCTCCGCCCGTAGTTCCTCAATCACTTTGAAAAGCCCCCGTTCTTCACTGTTTGTTACTGCACGAATAGCTTTCCGAAGAACAGGGAACTTTTCCCCGTCACGGCTGGAAATGCCCGTTAAAAAAGTCAGGATGTCGATTGCCAGTGATTCGGAATCCTTTGGGTTCTCCATAATCACATACGGGTCAAGTAAGCCCCTGTTCTGTTCCTCCGAAGTCAGGTTTACGATATTGATTTCATGGGCGATTTCCGGCAGGGTTTCTTTCCAGCGTCCCCGTTCCGCTTTCGGGTCAACAATGAGAGCCTGTGCCCCAAACAATACGGAATAATAGATAATCATGTTGTTGCTGAATGATTTTCCACCGCCGAGGGAGCCGACAAAAGCGGCAGCAAGGGCGTTGGTGACGGAGCCTTTTACCCCTTGACTGGCAAGGGCAGGCTTTAAGTACACGTTTCTTCCTGTATCAAGGCTGTACCCGATATAAATACCCTCCGTTTCTCCTAACATCTGGGTTGCCCCGAAGCCAAGACCAGCGAGGAAGTCACTGGTGACATACTGGATGTAATCGTTCAGATACCGTTTGCTGGCAGGAAGAAATTCCCCATGCAGCCCCAGCATATCCCCAAAGGGGCGAACCAGCTTCACATTCAAATCGTCATAAAAATCTTTCACCTCATTGCAACGTCGTTTCAGTTCTTCCAAGTCGGGAGCCGTCACACGTACCACATAGGACAGCTTATACATGGATTCCTTGCTCTGGTCTAAGGTGGATTCCAGCTCATTCACGCTGTCTAAAGCGTCCACCACGTTTGTACTGGTTTCGCTGTCATTCTGCCATGCATGGTTGTCCAAATCTTTCAGCTCTTTTTTCTTGTTCCGCACCGTGGAGAGGGCTTTCCGGTTTGTGACAATCTCCACATTCATAGAGGTATCAATGGGAAAGGTGAATTGCTGCTGTTGATAGTAAAAGATTTCCGAGGATGGGAAGTCCAGTTCCCCTACAATGCTGTTGATGGTAAAGTAGGCGGCATACACTGTCCCGTCTTCCTGTTCGATTTTCAGATACCGCTGGTTTTCCTCTATCAGACAACGGGTGGGTTGGATGAGGTCATAGTATTTCACCAGTGTTTCCTCCTGAAACCGCTTCTTCGGCAGGTAATACTCATAATCTTCGTAGGCGGTTCCGGTCTGTCCGTATAAATGCTCAATCAGATAGCCAAAATCGTCCTTATCAAGCCGCCGGACTTTAAAGCGGCGTGAGATTTTACTTTCCAGCAGTTTTTCCATCTTCTGAAACCGCCAGATTTCCTCATTGCTCATGGAAACAAAATCCCCCATGAGCTTGTGGTTGACTTCATGGAGGAAGTCAGAAACAGCGGTCTTTGCTTCCCTGCGAAACTGCTTCATGGTGACTTCCTGCTCATTGACAAGCAGCTTGAAGCCGATAAAAAAACGGTAGTCCACCTGATTTTCCCCTATCATGGAAATCAGGGCTTCGGTCTGTGCGTCAATCTTTGCACAGGCAACGTCTTTTAACCTGCCTGTCACTTCCTGTTTGGAGCGTTCTTGTGCTGCCCGTATGCTGGATTCCGTGCTGATTTGCAGGGCGTGAATCTTTCCGTCCCTGTTCTGGGCGATAAGCTGCCGGAAGGAATCGTGTACCTGATATTTCTGTTCGGGGCTTAAAAAGGAATAGTTGTAGGGAAGCAGCTCATAGTAAGCGAAGCACTCCCCGTCATGGTTGAACACAAGGTTATTTTCGATATACTTAATCGGATATGCCATAAATATCACTCCTTACTGCCGTGATGGGCTGTGCCGGATATTCCTTTTCCAGCTTCACGGGCTTTCCTGCATAGGTCAGTTTCGGGCGTACCAGATATGCCAGTACGGATTTCAGGAAGCCGTAAGGCTTCTTCCCGTCAAAGGTCTTCTGGCACATGAACCAAGTGAGGGCAAAGGGTACGCCGAAGTATTTCAAAAATGCTCCGTCAATGAATGAAAGGGGAGGGAGGTTCCCCAAGAGCATAACTGCAAACACCGATACCACGAACCACGCCATCTGTGTGAACGTGATGGGGAATGGCAGCTTAAAATCATTGATGGAATAGAGTACCTTTTCCACCGACCAGATACTGGTATAGCTTCGTATTTTCTTCATGTTGTCCGTCCTTTCTAAAAAATGGGGACAGCAAAAGCCGCCCCTGAATAAAAAACCCGCCTGTATTTCCTGAAAGAGATACAGACGAGTCTACCGTAAGATTTCATATACGCCGTGGTTCGTGACAATAAAGGTTCCATCCAATTCCATGTCACGCCCATAGGCTGCATAGTCGATATAGTTTTGTAAGTGTGCCGGAAGTTCGCCAAGCTGTCCGCTTTCTTCCAGATAGTAGCGAGCCACATCCGCCATATCATCACAGCCGGAATGGCAGATAATATCATCTTCATGCTCACAGAGTTCTTCGATACTGCCAAAGTAGGATTGCAGCTCTGATAGTTCCTCCTGAATGTATTCCGGTAAGTCCTCCACCATTTCACACAGGCGGTTGATTTCCTCAATGGGGGTATATTCGTCAATCTCAAAGGGCAGCTCATAATCATGGATGGCGTATTCCTCATATTCATCATTCAAACCGATACGTTCTTTGACTTCCTCAAAGTCTACAGGCGGCGTGAACCATGCCCCTACCAGTTCGCCCTCATTGTATTTGCCTAAGTTGGCAATGTAAATCCGCATTTCTTCCACAGTGTCACCTCCATTCTCTGTCATGCTCCTTTTGGGGAGTTACGCTCCCCAAGCCCCTAGTGGACTTCCGCCATGAAGCAATCAGAGCTTGCTCCATAACGGAAGTGTAAAATGGGTTTCCTATGCACCGATAATCTTATTGAACAGTTCCAGTAAGATGTCCTTTACACCGTCCGCATTGAAGACCAGACCAACCGCTACAAGGGACACCACCAGAAAGCCAATAAGTTTGGAAAATTCCCTCTTAAATCCGAGGTACAGTCCAATCACCACGATTGCCAGCAGCACAAGGGACTGGGCGTTGGATAAAAACCAGTTGTAAAGATTCTGTCCGAAATTCATAAAAGCTCCTTTCTTTCCTGTAAGATTCCTTATGTTTCAAGATTGCCGCCGTTAAAGCACCACCTCCTTTGCATCGGCGGCTTGCTGTTTCAGGATTTTTTCATGCTTCTCCGTCAGTCTTGCATGGGTGATGATGTCATGGACAATCTGGGTGTGGTTCATCTTATCCAGACGGAGAGCCAGCTTTAACGTGGGGGCTACCTGATGGGAGAGCCAGTGCAGGGTGCGTTCAAAGGAATAGGGTTCCGGTTTGGTTGTCAGTTTCAGGCTTCCCCTGTGTTCCCCGATAAACCACGCCCATTCCTCACTGATACGCCAGTCAGAACGGGGCTTCGTATCGTCCCTGTCCACGAACCGGACATAGCGGTTGATGATTTGAAAGGCTGTCCGTTCTGGATTGTCATGTTCTAACAGGTCACGGATGGCGTAAAAGGCACGCTCATTTTTCAGCCGGATTTCAAAGCGGTTCTTTACCTCTGCGTCTGCAATGGGAATATCATGCTTTTTGTACTGCTCATAGTCCTTTTCGTAAATGCAGAAGTACACTTCACTTTGGAGGGAGCCGATATACAGGGTGTTCCCCATACATTCTTTTTCCTCACGCCGTACCAGTTCGCCGCTGCGGTAGCTTTTGAAGCTGCGGAAGACCGAGATACATTCCTCATTCCGGCACTTCTCTGTCAGATGGGGAATGTTCAGGATTCCCGTTTTGTCATTGATGGCAAGGTCAAGCCGCTTCATCACGCCGTCCTCCATGAGAACGTCCATGAAAAACTCATACCAGCTCCGTTCCTGTGCCAGCAGATAGCTTTCAAACTGGCGGCAGCCACGCCCTTTCAGTTCCAGCAGCACCCCTTTTTCCAGTTCCGGCGATACCAGAACGAAAATATCACCCAGATAGTAATGCTCTGTGTAAGAATAGAAGCCGTAGTCTTCATGGATAAAGTAGGGTAGTTTTAACCGCAGCACGTCTTCCACGATATGCTTCACATCCGTAGTGGGAAAGCGAATCCTCACATAGTCAAAGAGCATTTCAAGGGGATTGTCTGGATTGAAGCGTTCCAGAGCTTCCGTGATGGCTTCCTGTAATGCTTCGGATGGGTGAGCCTTGCCCGTTTCAATATCGCTCAGGTACGGACGGGTGATTCCGGCAGCTAACGCAAGTTTCTGTTGTGAGATACCGTAAACTTCCCGTTTCTCTTTGATGTCCCGTACCCATGTTTCTTCATTCAGTGAAAATCCCTCCTGTCTAAAAAAGCGTATGTCAACTTTAGGAGCCTTGTTGACACACGCCAGATATGGGGAAAATCCCTTATGTACCTTGGGATTCTTCCCTGTTGTTTGGTTGTTGCCTGTCGATTTGTACCCCTCTGTTAGATACGAGGGGTTTATGCTGGCGTGCCTTGCGGCACACCAGCCACAGCAGGTCAGTCCGTTTCTGCGGCTTTCGCTTCGCACGCCGCCTGCACTCCCTGCCTGCTGTCTATGAGCTTTTTTATTTCCTTGAGGAAATCGTGTCCTTTTGGCACAAGGGGCGTATAAAATTCCGAGATAACGCTGGTTCCTACATCCACATAGCCACGCCCCTTTATCTGCTTTAGGAAGAAGTCTTTTGTGGTTTCCCCAAACATCATTCCATAGCCCATTTCCGACATCCGTCCCAGAGCCACACGAAAATTGAACTGGTCACGGATTCCATCCCCCAGATACTTTGCGTCTGGACGCTGGCAGGCGAGAATCAGGAAAAAGCCAGCCTGCCGCCCAAGCATAACGATTTGTTTTAGCTTGTTAAGGACAGCGGCATTTTCCTTTGTACCGAGCATTTCCATAAATGCCACATATTCATCAAAGATAAGGAAATTTGCAGGAAGCCCCAGATAAGCGTAATTTTCCCCTGTCCGGTAATTCTCCATGAGCTTCATGTCTTCGCTGCGTTTCATCATTTCTTCATAGAAACGGTCAATGCAGGCGAGCATATCTTCCTTTTTGTAGTACACATCCGGCATAACCGCCTGTAAGTCCGCAAGGTCGGCGTTCTTCGGGTCTAACACGAACAGGACAGCGTTGGTGCGGAGCAGGGCTTCAATAAGGGTCAGGATGAAGTAGGTCTTTCCACCGCCGGTTCCTCCGGCAATGAGCATATGGGGGAGCTTGTCATACTCCCACCAGATATTTTCCATGAGCCGGAGCCTGCCGTCCTTTGCCTGTACGTCCTCAATGGAGATACGATTGGCAATGGTATCATAGAGCAGGGTGTACTCCACATAGGAATCTTTTAATTCCTTATCCGTCAGCTCACAGTACAAGCCGCTTTCCAGCTTTTTCTCCAAGTTTAAGAGCTGTTCCTGATATTTCCCTAAGGTGATTTCCACACGGATATGGAGCAAGCCCTGTTTCATCCGGTAATAGATTTTGGGAAAGTAAGTGATGGTTTCTTTGGAACGGCTGGAAGACAAGTCTTTGAAAAAAGCGTCTTCTTTTCTCTGCTCTGATTCATACCACTTGTTTTCCAACACCATCCTTGCCAGCTTTTGGCGGTGGATGAGCTGCTTTACTTCATCCCTGCGGTATCGCCAGAACAGAAGAACGGCTGCAAGACACACCAGCCCTGCCACACCCATACTGAATAACAGGTAAGGGATATTTACATCCTGTGTTATCTGGGAGAGGGACACTTCCTGCCAGTTGGTTCCGGCAATTTGCCGGATATGAAACAGCAGGATAACCAGCAGGAAGACAGGGAACAGGGCGGCAAGGGCAGTATGGAACACAAGGTCTTTATCCGTGGGGCGGATACGTTTTCCACGGGGGAAAAGCTGCTTCATGGGAACAATCCTCCTTTCATTTTTAGGTTCCTGTTATTTTACAGGGGGAGCGTCTTTCTTCGGCGGCTGCGGATTCATGGCAGCCCCTTTTTTCAGGATAATATCCTCCGCCTTGATGTACCAGTCCACCTCTGCCCCTTGAAAAGTAGCCGTTGCCACGGTGTCTGCAACCGGATTGATAAGTTCCACCTCTGCGTTGTAATCGAACTCCTTTAATGGCACGCTGGCAGGGATGGAAACCTGAATCATACGCCCCTGTCCTCTGGATTTTAAGTCATAGGTACGCTCCTTGATTTCTTCTGATACCGAGCCATCTTCATTCTGGAGGTGAACCTCACGGCGGAGGGCAGAAAACTTCAATGCCCCGAATGTTGCTTCCTTGTCAATCACGATTCCGTTTGCTAATCTCATAGTCTGATGTCCTCCTTTTCCTTACGCTTTTACCATATCGTCAGCGTGTAAAATGTAGTTGGTAAAGCCCCTTGTGCCGATTTTATAGCCCTCTGCGGTGATACGGGGATTGACGAGCTTCACGCGTTCCTCAAAATCAAAATGTTTCTCTCCGGCTTCGGCAGGGAGGATAACTACAATATCATCCGCCCTCTGTACGTCTGAATACAGGTTGAAGCTGCGGGAGAGTACCGCCATGCGTCCGTTGATTCTTCTCTGTTCTGTTTTGTCTTCTCCGGCAAACTCCAAGTTGCCGAATGTCTTTTCCATGTTGGGGATAACGAATTTTAATTCCATATAGATGTACCTGTCCTTTCTGAAATAATATAGTTGGCTCGATAGCTTCTGTTGATGTTCCATCCGACAACGGAGGTGAACGATTTTTCTCTGTCATACAAAACCGCCTTTCTTATTCATGTATGGTTTCTGCTATTCCTGCCATGATGTAATCAGCACACGGCAGGGCGATTGCATTTCCAAGTGCTTTGCACCGTGCATTATCACTAATGGGCTGTCCTAAATTTCCATATGCTGTCCACCCCTCCGGTAATCCCATCAGGCGCTCACACTCAACAGGTGTCAAATTTCGGAGAACTCCGTCTTTTTCTTCCCCCTCATACCAGAATGAAATCATATTGACTGCTTTTGCCAGTAAAGTTGGAAAAGGTTCATCTGGCCGTCCGAAACTTGCGAGGAAAGCAGACTGGTTTCCTGATTTTGCAGCACTCCGCATACGCCGTTCCTGAAAGGGGCGGATGACGGGTATTTTCCCCCTTGTTTTATCAAGAGATATTCGACTGGCTCCGGCGGCGGGCAGCCCGTAGTCTGTGCAAGGCGGAGGAAGCGGGAACATATCACGGGGCTTAAATAGTATTTCTGCGGAACGCTGTCCTCTAAAATCTGCCACAAGGAAGATTCTTTTTCTTCGCTGAACAAGCCGGGGCTTTCCCCAATACTGGGCATCCATGAGCCGCCAGCACAGGTCAGTCTTTCCCCCTCGCACCATACCGGCGTTAGCCCATCCTCCAGTAGAAGGCATTGAAATTTCGGTATCGGAAAATGATTGCAGCACGGCTCTAAAATCCATCCTGTCATTTGAAGAAAACGCTCCCATGACGTTTTCCCAAACAGCGATAACTGGATATAACCCATTTGTAGCACACCTCATGATGTTGTCAAGATTGGTTGACACATTTTTCTCAAGGACATCATGGACTATGCTGCTATACGCAGAGAATCATAGTATCTCTGTCGCTTGAGCATGGGAGGAAGACCACCATTGGTGGTGCAAATCCTCCGATTGTTCCAATAACTGATAAAGTATCTCCAGATTAGAGACTTCAGTTCGGACCCAGTCAGGTTTTCACTGTTGTATCGGTCATACAATAATTCTGTCTTTAGACGCGCCCACATGCTTTCACAACGGGCATTGTCATGGCATCGACCACCGGCACTGTTCATACTTTGGATGATTTCATATTTTCTCAGGGTGCTGCGGTAAAGCTCACTGGTATATTGGCTACCTCGATCGGAGTGAAGCACTGCTCCTTGAATTTCAGGATATGCGATAAAAGCGTTTTCTACCGTATGCTGGCAAAGCGTTGCCTTCATCGTGGTTTCCATTGCCAGCCCCAGTACTGCTGAATCAAAACAATCGAAGATTGCCGAAACATAGAGTTTTCCATCTTTTGCTTTGATTTCGGTGATATCTGTCACGCATTTTTCAAGAGGCTTTTCTGATGTGAAATTTCTCTTAAGAAGATCATCCGATTTACGAGCCTCACGGTCTGCTTTCGTAACTCCTTTCGGATTACGCTTAGGACGATGACTGAGACCGATTTTTTCCATGACTCTATAAACGGTACGCTCACTGGGGATAGGAATGCCATCAGGTCGTTTAAGAGTTAATGCCTGGAACATACGTACACGTCCATAGGTGTCGTTGCAGACATCCTCAGCATGGATTTCAAGCATGGTATCTGCAAGCGTCTGGTATTTCCACGGACGGTCTTTTACGGACAGATATTTATAAAATCCCTGGCGGCTCACATGTAACATACGACAGTAAAAAGCCAGTTTTCCCTTGATGGTGCCATCGTCAGTCTTAATCGCAATGAATTTCATTCTTTCGGTCTTAGAGACTTCCGACGGCTCGCTGCGAAAAAAGCGCTGGCTTCTTCCAGAAACTCGTTTTCTTCTTTCAGACGACGAATTTCTTTATCCTGATCTTTCACGCGTTTTCGAAGCATGGTTAATTCCTCCGCAAGGCTCATGGCAGATTCTGGAGTATGGGCACCTTCTCCAATATCCAGTTGTCCGGTTCTTACGGCTTTAAGCCAGGTATGGATAGTCCCTTCAGGAATTCCTAATTCTTTAGCGGCTTTCGCACCACCGATTTCTTTTGCAAGCTTAACTGCCTGCACTTTGTATTCATGATCGTACTTACGTTGACTTCGTGCCATAGTTGGGCACCTCCTTATTCTCTTGATTATACTATGAAATCCTTGAGAATAGGCTGTCAACTTTATTTATACACCATCATCATTTCTTCTATAATTCTGATAGCCTGAAAAAACAGTCCTGATTTGCTTCCAGCCAGTCCCTCACGCTTTCCGATTTTAGACAGGTTCTGGCAGGGAGAACCGAATGTAATAATGTGAACAGGAGGGATGTTCCCTCCGTGTATCTTTGTAATATCCCCTAAATGTTCCATGTCTGGGAAGTGGCGTTTTGTTATGGCTATCGGGGATTTTTCAATCTCGCTTGCCCAAACGGGAATAATTCCATTACGGGAAGCCGCAAGAGGGAACACGCCGATTCCGTCAAACAGGCTTCCTAATTTAAGGGCACACATAGACCGCCTTTCGTTTTGCTTTTTCATGTGTTGTTTCCATTTTTCTGCTCCTTTCCAGACAATAAAAAAACACCATCAATGGAAGTCCATTCAATGGCGTTTGCTGTTGTCTGCTCATTTCTCAAGGTAAAGCAGAAAGCCCAATAGAAAAAGACGCAAATCTCAAAATGCGTCTTTTTCCATCTTCATATTCATTTTTTATAAAAGCACCGTCTGCCTGCTGTCTGCAAAGCCTTGATTTTACTGGTTTTCTACTACCATCCTTATCAAAGCCTTGCTAAACAACGGCTTGCAGGACTTTTTCTAATGAGGTCATGGTATTCTGCTCATTTGAATTTCCAGAAGAGTCTAACCTGTTCTTTTGCCCAGACTTTGGCATCGGTTACGCCATATGTTTTATAATACTCCGTTTAAATTAAAATGGAAAAAAAGGGTTCGAGTTGTCGGGGTCATTGTATATAGCACAATCACACTGCCAGGATTCCATGGAATCCTTAATACAGGAAGATAAAATTTCGTAATCTTCTTTTTCTATTTTTCCATGCTCTAACATACACTTATAAAATTTCTTAATACTGGCAGCATTTGTCTTTATATTGGTAGGTGTAGACCACATGCATTTCCGAATAAAGAAATTTCCGAGATATTCATCCAGCATAGAAATCCCTTCTTCCATAGGCAGAGCACCTGCACGAATTAAAAATTCGTTAAGGAAAAAATCAACATTTGAAAGATGACGATTGATGAGTTACTTCCGATTCTATCCAAATCAAAGGCGTTGCTCGTGAATACGGTAAAAGACAATAATATGATTTCCATTATAGAAGCGATTGCAGTTGGAACACCTATTGTGACAACAGATGTTCCACTAAATTCTACTTACATCAAAGAATATCAGCTAGGAATCGCAAAGAAAAAGTGGGATGAATTGGATTTAAAAGATGTGGTTTCAAATAGCAAAATGTATATTAAGAATTGCATGAAGTACAGATACAAACTTTCCACAAAACAAAAAGTAGAACAATTTTTAGAGATAGAAAGAGAGAGAAAGAATTGACGATGGGAAAAGGTAAAAAACAATATTTTAATGAAATAAATATAATGCGTGGTATGGCCGTGCTTTGTGTCGTTATTGGACATTCTTTTAATCCGACGGAAACGCCTACTATTTTGGGCTTTGTAAAAAGTTTTGTTTATTGTTTTCATATGCCAGCCTTTTTCTTTATTAGTGGATTTCTTGAAGGAGAGAAAAGACGTAGCTTTAGCGAAAAGAAACAAGCGATTGTAAAAAAAGTTAAGCGGCTGATGGTACCATATTTCTTTTTAACAGTAGTCACTGCAGTACTTAAGATATTATTTGGTGCGTTTGCAAGGAATCCTCTTCAATATTCTACCCTTGTGGTAGATGTTTTAATCGGAAGAAATAATCCGAATGGTGGACTTTGGTTTTTATATGCGTTGTTCATTATTTCTATTTTTGGAATTTTATTTGATACTGTAAATCGTGCAATTTTAACTGGGGTTATGCTTGTGCTATATGTATTAAATGCTGCTGTTTTCAAACAGTCAGGATATATTATAGGATTTTTCTTCAGTTATGCATGGATTTATTTTATGGGAGGTGTTGCCAGAAGATATTTTTATGCTAACTTGAAAAAATTGCAACTGGTGATGTCAGCAAAAGGAACAGCAATAACGGTAGTTGCCTCAGCAGGATATATGGTACTTGCGTTTGTTAGAATCTACAGTGTTCAATCGTTGATATTAACAACTGCAGTAACTATTATTGGTGTATTTTGGCTCTTTATCATTGCTATGCAAATAGAGCATTACCATTACGGAGAAAAGTTGTGGATGCTGTTAGGTGACTATGGAATGGATATATATATGATTGGATATTACGTGCAGCAAGCAATTTTTGTTGTATGTGGAAAAATTCTAGGACTTGACTATTTAATATATGCTTGGTTAATGCTGATTTTGGGATTGATAGCACCAATACTATTGTCGAAATACATTGTTAGAAAAAGTAAAATGCTTTCGATACTGATTCTTGGGAGGTGAAATGATGAATTATCTTATTTCTGCATACAGTGTGAACCCTTATAAAGGATCAGAGGATAGTATTGGGTGGAACTGGGTTTTGCAGTATGAGAAAAACTATAAAGAAGGCGACAAAATAATTCTTCTTACAAAAAAATTCAATGAGAATGATACGAGAAAAGGTTTCAGAGAATTTAATATACAACATGTTGAGTTAGTTATTGTAGATGTTCCTAATGTGCTTAACTGGTTTAGAGAAAAGTATTCAGTTTTTCATCATATGTATTATATTTTATGGCAGCATTGGGCATGGATTTGGGTTAAACATTCAGGAATTCATTTTGATGTAATTCATCATGTCACTATGAATGATTACAGAATCCCAAGTGAGTTATACAAGGCAAAAGGCGCAAAGGTGATTTGGGGACCAATGGGGGGGCACAGGTAACGCCTAAGTCCTTGAAGGTCTATGAAAAGAATCAATTTGCGGCGATGTTTAGAGAATTTGTAAATAAAAGTTGTTCATGGAATCCTTTTTATAAAAAAGCACTGCGTTCGTATTATAAAATATATTGTATAAACAATGAAACTCAAAAACAAGTATCTGATATTGTAGGGAAACAAGTACCATTGATGCCGGAGTTAGCACTAAGAGATGAATATAGAAATCTTCCTATTCTGGAAAAAAACAATGATATTCTTAAAATAGTTTTTGTGGGTAGACTGATTGGTAAAAAAGGAATAGCTTTTCTTGTTGATGCACTCTCTCTTATGCCTGATGATATGGATTGGGAACTGTTGATTTTTGGTGATGGCGATGATCGTGCATTAATCGAAAAGCAAATAGCAGACAGTGGAATTGGAAAAAATGTAAAGCTAATGGGTAATCGTCCATTGAATCAAATTGCTGAAGCATATCAGCAGGCAGATATTTTTGCTTTGCCGAGTTTGAGAGAAACAAGTGGGAATGTGCTACTTGAGGCAATGGCATATGCAGTGCCGATTGTTGCATTTGACACGAGTTTTTGTAAGAAGCTAAATAAAGTTGAGTGCGGTGTATTTGTAAATACGGAACAGACACTCGATGGTATTAAGGAAGACTATTGCAAAGCAATTGTAACACTGGGACGTGACAAAGAGCTGGCAAAACAGATGGGATTAAACGGTTATAAATATGTGAACAAATATTTGACGTGGGAAACTAAATATAAGGTCATTTTAAAAGATTTTGTATAATAAATTCAGTGTAGATATTTATTGGTTGCGGAGGTAGACTTGAAGTGAATATTAAAGAAAAACTTGTTTATTTGTCAGATACAAATTCTTTGTTTAAGAAAATAAAATTGTATTATTGGCGGTGTAAGAATTATCCTGATCAACATAATGTTGAAAAAATGATAAGAAGAAGAAAGAATGGATTTGACGATAAAAAGTTTGCAGCAATAAGAAAAATGGAAAATATTCATAAAGGTGATCGCTGTTTTATTGTTGCTACTGGTCCAAGCTTGACGATGTCAGATCTGGAACTAATAAAAGATGAAATCACATTTGGCATGAATTCAATTACCAAAATATTTGATAAAACAGATTGGAGACCTACGTATTACGGTATACAAGATAGGCAGGTCTATGAAAAAATGGAAAAATCAATCTTAGAGTATTATCGGACTGCCGATAATATCTTTGTTGCAGATCAGCTTGGAAGATACTTTCATCTGCCAGCAAATTTCATACAGTTTCCTTACAACGGCAACTATCACATTTATAGAGGCACATATGAAGATTATTCCGTTGATTTTAGTCCAAACGCATACGAAGTAGTGTATGACGGATATTCTATTACATATTCGTTGATTGAAATTGCTATCTATATGGGATTTAAAGAAATCTACCTTTTGGGTGCAGACTGTAATTATCCAAAGGGAGAGAAAAATCACTTTGTAGAGAGCGGATTTGTTGATAAAAACGCTGCATCTAATCCAATCAGAATGCGTGTTGGATATCAGGCTGCAAAAGAATATGCAGATGCACATGGAATCAAAATCGTAAACTGTACCCGTGGTGGTATGTTAGAAACATTTAAAAGAATGAAATTGGAAGATATTTTAAAGGAGAGAAATTAAAATGAAAACAGTAGCAATTGTTCCTATGAAACTTAATAATCGTCGTTTGCCGCAG
>ERZ827516.1376-NODE-1376-length-21590-cov-6.502484_pt1 | contig 21590 bp, 16 predicted proteins | sample MGYA00519703_ERZ827516 | MGnify/ENA primary metagenome ERZ827516 (study PRJEB31778, sample SAMEA3449337) | human gut metagenome | biome: human gut; feature: human-associated habitat; material: faeces | place: United Kingdom | collected 2010/2012 ...
CTTCCGCTTTGGGGTTCTTAGGGGCGTGCAGCCCCTAAGGCGGGGTCCGCTGCATGCGCAACAGCGGCAGTTTTCTTTGCCAAGCTTTCTTTTGCTGCCAAAAGAAAGCGAGTTCCCGGGAGGCTGCCGCTAATGGGTAAAAACAAAAAAACGAGACGGCCACTGCCCCGTCTCGTTTTTTCTTAAAAAGAAGGAGAAAAACAGAACGTCTCGCCGGCGCCTGAATGCGAACGGAACCACCCCTCTACAAGTGATACCCTCCCTACGGATTCGGCAGGGCGCTCTGGTATTCTTCCTCTTTAGCTGTCGCTCGGAAGCTCTCGCTTTCGATGTACTTATAGTACACTATTTTTGTCGAATTTGCAAGATGCGTACTTGTACAACATGCTACATTTACCCCACCTTGTTTTGTATAGTTTGCACAATCGTTCACGGATAATTCATACAAATAGCGCCCAGAGCGTTCAAAGCCCCGGGCGCAAGAAATATGCTGTTTTCAGACCGGAAAAGCGGGTTTTCTCCGCTTATTCCACAGGAACGATCCAGCCCTTGGTGTCGGGCAGCTTGCCCCACTGGATGCCGGTCAGCGTGTCATACAGCTTCTGGGTCAGCTCGCCGATATGGCCGCCGCTGATGTGGGCAACCTTGCCCTCCCAATCCAGCTCCTTGACAGGGGAGACAACGGCAGCCGTGCCGGTGCCAAAGACTTCCTCCAGCTTGCCCTCGTCGGCAGCCTTCATGATGTCGGCAATGGCAACACGCTCTTCATGCACCTTGTAGCCCCAGTCCTTCAGCAGCTCGATGATGGAGCGGCGGGTGACGCCGGGCAGAACGGTGCCCACGCAGGGGGCGGTGTAGATCTCGCCGTCGATCTTGAACATGATGTTCATGGAGCCGACTTCCTCGACGTACTTCTTCTCAACGCCGTCCAGCCACAGCACCTGGGAGAAGCCGCGCTCCTCGGCCAGCTCGCCGGCCTTGATGGACGCAGCGTAGTTGCCGCCGCACTTCGTAAAGCCGGTCAGGCCCGGGGCGGCGCGGATGTACTCATCCTCAACATAGATGCGGACGGGGTCGAGGCCCTCGGCGTAGTAGGCACCGGAGGGCGCGCAGATGATGGCAAAGCGGTAATGCTTGGCGGCATGAACGCCCAGGCCCACATCGGTAGCAATGCAGAACGGGCGGATGTACAGGGACGCGCCGTCGGAGTGGGGCACCCAGTCGCGGTCCACATCGACCAGCGCCTTGACAGCCTGCACGAAGTCCTCCGGCGGGATGGGGGGCATGCCGAGACGGTCCGCGGAATCGTTAAAACGGTTCGCGTTGCAGTCGGGGCGGAACAGCTGGATCTTGCCGTCCGCGGTGCGGTAGGCCTTCATGCCCTCAAAAATTTCCTGTGCGTAGTGGAACACGGTGGTAGCCGGGTCCATCTCCCACGGGCCATAGGGGACGATGCGGGCGTCATGCCAGCCCTCGCCCGCGGTATAATCCATCAGGAACATGTGGTCGCTGAACTGCTTGCCGAAGCCGAGCTTCGACTCGTCCTGCGGCTTTTCCTTCGGATGGGTCGTTTTGGTGATTTTAATGTCCAACATAATTTCACACTCTCCCTTTTATATTCAAGCGCACCGCCGCACAGCAGTGCGGGTGATGATTAGGTTTATTATAGCGCTGTCGCGCGGCGAGTGCAAGCCCTTATTTACAAAATGTGTATTTTGTGTTGCAAAAAGCGCAATTCGCGTTTTCCCCGGCTTTCCACGGTTTTCAACAGCGCCGCTGTGGAAAATGTGGAAAATAAACGTTTTTTCTACGTAGATTTTCCCGGTTTTCCGCTTTTGAACGGGTCCGGGCGGCAGAGTTTTCCACGCTTTCCACGGAGTTTTCAACATTTCCACGGTGGATAACCGTTATACGCCGTGGATAACTCGGGGTGAATATACGGAATGTGAACGGGGTGTGAACAGAAAAAGCGGTCTCCCCGCCTGCCCCGCGCCCAACCAAAAAAAGCGTGCCGCTCTCTTTCCCACAAGAGAGCGGCACGCAGTCCACACTCAATTTTCTTTTCGGTGCACCACAAACATCACCATGCTGAACACCAGCATGAACGCTGCCAGCCCTGCCGCAATCAGCAAAATCAGCTGGAAGACCTTCACGTTAAAGTTTGTCTGCAAATTCTCCCGCGCGGCGGAGACCACATCCGAACCGGAGGAAACCGTCGATTGGGCGTTATTGGCCATCTCCTCGGCGGCGGTCAGTGCGGCCTGGGCGGCGTCGGTGTCGCCCAACGCCTCCAGCGCGTCGGCCAGTGCCTGCCCGCCCATGGCAACCAGACGGTCATTCGTCTCGCTCTTGATCTTCTCGTGATTGACCGCGTTGGCCAGGTACTCGGCAAACAGGTCTGTTGCGCCGCGCACGGCGGGGGCGTAGTCGTCCTTGATCTGCCAGCCCTTGACGGTCCACATACCGTTCATGTAGAACAGCAGCTGCATACCGGAATCCTCCAGCAGAGCGCTGTACACGGCGTCCGCAAAGGCCGTGCTCGAGGTATCCACCGTGCCGAAGCTCAGTGAGATGAACTCCTTGACGCGGTCATACTCGGTCAGATTCGCGTAGTAGCTGCGCAGCGCCTCGGCCAGGTCGGTGTCCTTTGTCACCTTGGAGCCGACGACGACGGAGTCGAGGTCCGCCCGCAGGTCCCCGTTGCTGAAGCGGCTCAGCGTGCCGTCATCGTCTATATTAAAGGAAGCGCGCATCGCCTCGGCGTAGCCCGCGGCATCGCCGGCCTGGCCGTAATACTGCCTGGCCAGCTCCTCACAGTCGCCGCCCCAGCTGCCCGTGATGGGTATGCCGTTGTAAACAAGGTTCATCGACGCCAGCAGGTGCCCAAAGTCGATGCTCTCTCCGTTGGGCAGGACGACGGTGTTCATATTCTGCAGCGACGCCAGCTCGGGGTCACTGCTGTTGACGTAGCTCTCAAACCCGGCATCGCGCACACCGGCGGTCAGCTGCCAGATCGTGGAGTTGTACTCCCCCGTGCGGGTGTAGGCCAGCGTCAGCTCGATCGGGTCGGGCGTGTCGGCCTGACCGGCCGAGTACTCCTGCGCCAGCGCCTGCAGGCGGGACAGGCGGTCCAGCACCGTGTCGTAGTCCTCCGCATGGGCAGGCAGTGCCGCCGCGCAGAACAGCCCCAGCAGCACAAACAGCATAGCCAGCAGGCGGGGCATACGGTTCGCTATAGAATTCGTAGTCAAGCACCTCCGGTAAAACAGGACAAAGCCGGGGCAAGGCTGCGCCTGCGCCCCGGGTCTGACTTTTTAACCAATTTGTAATCTTTAGTATACCACATCTGCCCCGGGTTTGTCACCTGTTTTTTTGTGTGTATTCTGTGCGTCTTGACTTTTTGCCCCGCATAGGTTTTAATAGAGGCATTACGGAGGTAATTCTATGCACAAACAAACGCATAAACGCGCTTTTTATACCCTTGCAGGCTGCATTGCCGCGCTGGCGCTCTGCGTGGCGGCATCGCTTTTTCTGCTGACGCCCGCACCGAAAGCGCAGGACGTCACCATACCCGGCACGCGCGGGGACATTTACGCCACGGTACAGCTGCCCGGCAAGCTGGCCCGCGGGGAGGAGCTGCCGCTCGTCGTGCTCTGCCACGGCTTTACCGGCAGCCGCAGCGGCGACGGCCACTTTGCGCCGCTGGCCGCCGACCTGGCCGCCCAGGGCATTGCGACGGTGCGGCTGGATTTTCCCGGCTGCGGCAACAGCACCGAGCCGTTCACGGCCTACACGCTGTCCAACATGACCGACGACGTCGAGAGCGCCATCACCTACATGCAGCAGACCTACGGCACGGGCCGCACAGCGCTGGTGGGCCACAGCATGGGCGGACGGCTGGCCAGCCTCTACCCGCAGCGCAGGGGCGGCATCACGGCGCTGGCGCTGTGGAGCCCCGCCAACGGCGCGGGCCTGCGCGGCATGGAGTTTTTGAACATCGACGACTTTTCCGCCGTGGAAGCGCTGGCCGCTGAGGCCGAGGCGAGCGGCAGCATCAGCACCTGGGGCGTCGATGTCAGCGGAACGCTGTTCACCGAGATGCGCGATTCCGACCCGAACGCTGCCCTGCGGGAGAGCGCCCTGCCGACACTTTTGACCTACACCGGCCATGAGGGCATTTTGAGCGACACGACCCAGGCCGAGACGATAGCCGCCGTCGAGAGCCTGCCCGACGGCAGGGTCGTGCTGGAGCCGTTTGCCGAGGGGAACCACAACTATCTATCCGAGGACGCCGCCACCGCCGCCGCGCTGGACAAAGCGCTGCGGGAGACGACCGTGGCGTTTTTGGTGGAGTATTTGAAGTAGGCCCGCTGCGCCTGCGAAGCCGACAGGAACGGGCACCTGACGAAGCCCTTTGAGACCGTGACCGGCTGAAAGCATCGGCAAAATACAGAAAGAAAGCAAAAACCGCGGAGAAGCGCAAACTTTTCCGCGGTATTCTTATTGCAGATTTACCAGCACATAGTCCCCGCAATCGACAATCGCCCCCGCCCGGGGGTATCCCGGCAGGTCGTGTGCGTCGGCGTAGGTCTGCGCCTGCTCATGCAGGGCAGCGCTGTGGGTCATGTCCAAAGCAAAGCCATAGTAGCGGAACAGGTGCTCCGCTGCCTGACCGTAGACGTCGTCCACCTCGGAGAAGGCCGTGACCGACCAGTTCAGCACCGAGTTGCAGTTGGTGTCGACGTACTTGACGGTGTCGCCGCTCTCCCAGCTCGTGTGCTCACGGAAAAAGCGGTACAGCGGGTGCTGCATCGGGTCAGCCGTCGTGTACCGGGTGATATTCTCCCCCAGCGCGTAACGGCCCACCAGCACCACGGGCTTGTCGGTGCCGTAGTCGCGCACAAGCTCAGTGCCCAGAGTGCGCACCACGGCGGCCTCCTGCTCGGAACGCTGGTAATCGACGGCCAGCAGATGGTTCAGGTACATGGCCTGGTGCAGACAGAGCAGCACCGCCAGCAGCTGCACGCTGCCCAGCAGCACAGCCCGCCGGGCCGCAGCGCGGCGCAGCAGCTCATACACGGCCAGCCCCGCCAGCGCCACAAACAGCGCAAACACCTGACAGGTGCGGTAGGGCGAGCACTTCCCCTGCACAAACGACAGCAGCACCAGTGAGAGCAGGATTCCCGCACCGGTGAGCAGCAGCAAAGGCCGCTTTTTGCGCACAGCAAGCGCGATAACCAGTACGATAAATACAAGCGCCGCCACCGCCAATTCAGCAATGGGCAGGTAGAAGCAGCCGCGCAGTGCGTAGTTAATCAGAATGCTCTTGACAAGCAGCTTTGCAAGATAGACAAATGGGTAGAACGCCCACAAAATTTCGGTGGCGCCGTTGGCCGCAGCCTGCGGCAGCACAAGATGGATGCCCGACGTCACCAGCACGCGCAGGCAGAGCCCGCCGACCAGCGCCGCCGCGTACCACAGTCCCTCGGTCAGGACCGCCGCAAGCCGCGGGCGCTCGGCGGCCAACAGCTGCTCCAGCGTTAAAAGCGCAAAGACAGCCAGCACAAACACCGCCGCCAGTGACTCATAGGACGAGCAGACCACCATCAGGCAGAGCGCCGCCGCGCCCATGCGCAGAGCCCTGCCGCGCCACGGCACGCCGGGCTGGCGCGCGTCCCACAGCAGATTCAGCGCAGCGGCATCCAGCAAATAGCCGCCGCAGACGCAGACATTCGCGCCGCTGTACTCCCAAATTTCATTCATCAGCGGGTAGGAGACAAACAGGCAGGCAAACAGTCCATAGCCGAACATGCTGATGCGATCCTGTGCGGCCTTGCGCAGCAGCGCACAGAAGCTCACCGCCGCCAGCGCCAGCAGCAGCGCCGCCAGCAGGTCAATGCCAAAGGCATAACTCGGCTCGGCCCTGCCGTAGCCCAGCACCGCGGCCCAGAGGTTCATGCCGAACCGTCCGGTGGACAGCATGACGCCGCCCGTGCCGATGTAGCGGTCCCCTTCCAGCGAGTCAATGCTGACCCGTGTCGTGGCGATGGCATAGCCGTAGCTGAGCAGCAGGGTCAGCCCCAGCGCCGCGCGGAATTTCGCGTTTTTCAGGAAATACCCAGACTCCTGCTTCATGCCGGTCATTGGTCGTCCGGCCCAAAGTTGAGGCGTTCTTCCTCCACAACGAGTGGGCGGTTCATGATGCGGGTGTTCATAGCCATGACGTACTCACCCAAAAAGCCCAGGAACGCCAGCTGAATACCGCCCATAAAGAAGATGGCGATCATCGTCGGCGCGTACCCGGCGCGGAAGCTCTGCCAGAACAGCAGCTTGGCAATCAGATAGAACAGGCCGACCAGAAAGCTCAGCCCCGCCACCAGGAAGCCCGCGAACGTTGCAATGCGCATACCGGCCTTGGTGTAGCTGGTAAAGCTCAGCATGGCGGCGTCGTACAGGCTGTACCAGTTGTTGTGGGTCTTGCCCGCGCGGCGCTGGGGCTGGGTGTACTCGATTTCCTTGCGCTCGGGGCCCAGCTCGGCCACAATGCCGCGGATAAAGGGCGTCGGGTCCTTCAGGTTGCGCAGCGTCTGGATAAAGCTCTTGTCGTACAGGCCAAAGCCGGTGAACTGCTCGATCTGCTCGCAGCTGCTCATCTTCTTGATGAGCTTGTAGTAGCAGCCGCGCAGCCAGTACATGACCGGGTTTTCCTTGCTCTGGGTCTTGCGGCCAATGACGATTTTGTAGCCCTTTTCCCACTCGGCCACAAACCTGGGGATCATCTCCACAGGGTCCTGGAAGTCGGCGCACATCGTGATCGTGCAATCGCCGGAGGTGTGGATCATGCCGTAGTACGGGCTGTTGAACTGGCCGAAGTTCTTGACGTTGAAGATGGCCTTGACGTGCTTGTCCTCGGCGCAGATCTGCCGGATGATGGCACGGGTTCCGTCCTCGCTCTTATTGTCGATGAACAAAATCTCATAGTCGTAGTTCGGGCAGCTCTTGACCAGCTCATCGCGCACAGCCTCATAGATGGGGCGGGCGTTCTGCTCCTCGTTGTAGCAGGGGATCATTACCGAAATCGTCTTTTTCTCACTCATTTTGTCTCTTTCCTTACCCACTCAATGGTTTCGCGGATTCCTTCTTCAAACGGGGTCGCGGGCCGCCAGCCGGTGTCCTCCTGTAAGGCCGACGTGTCCGCCTGCAGGTGCATGACCTGCAGCGGGCCGTAGGGGACCTCCCCCAAGCCCAGCGGCAGCGCCGGGTCGATGGCGTCGCGCAGCGCCTCGATGTAGTCCTTCAGCGGGCGGGTCGTGCCGCTGCCCAGCGGGTAGACTCTGCCGTCCTGTCCGCTGACGGCCAGCGCGTAGAACGCAGCTGCCGCGTCGGCAGCGTACAGGTAGTCCCACTGCTGGATGCCCGCGGTCAGAGCGGGCTTCTCGCCGTGCAGCAGCTTACGGATGGTGCCGCTGATCATCGTGGCCGGACCGTCGTGCGGGCCGTAGACGCTCAAAATGCGCGTCCAGATGTGGGCCATGCCCAGCGTCTGGCACTCGACGCGGCTCATCTGGCCGGCGCACAGCTTGGCCATGCCGTAGCCGTTCTCCGGGAAGCAGGGGGTCTGCGCGGTCAGCACGCCCTCCACGCGGCCATACTCGGCCTGGCTGCCAGCCCCGATAAAGACCTGGCAGCCCAGCTGCGCCGCGGCGCGGCAGGCCGCAATGGTGTAGCGGATGTTCTCGATCTGCGCCGTCATGTCGTTGCGGCCCGGGCCGATCGTATGCGCCCACGCAAAGTGGAAGAACGCATCGGCCTTTTCCGGGATCAGCTCCGGCAGCGCGGCCAACTCCGCCGCATCGCAGGGCACCACATGCAGCCGCGCGTCCTGCGGCAGCAGCGCCGCCCGCGCGCTGCCCGGGTGGGTGACCGCGTAGACCGTCACACCCTCCGCCAGCAGCTTTGCACACAGCGCCATCCCGATTGCCCCCGTAGGACCGGTGATGATGGCGGTGTGGATTTGTCTTTGAATGCTTGCCATTTTTGAATCACGCACTCCCTTACACTTCCGGCATCAGCGGGATGAACATCTGCTTTTCCAGTTCCTCACGCGGCAGGAAGGGGGCCAGGTCCTCCAACGGGGGGCTGACCAGCGTGCCGTCGGGCAGGCGCTTGGTGCTGCTCTTGGGCTCCCAGACCTGTTTCGTGTCGGTGAAAATCTCGCAGAAAGCCGGGCCGTCCAGTGCCAGCACCGTGTCCACGGCCCGCTTCATCTCGGCGTTGCTGTGGGCGCTGTAGTAGGGGTAGCCAAACGCCTTTGCAAGCTTTTCAAACTCCGGGAAGGACAGGTCGCCGCTCTCGGGGCCGATGCCGACCTTGCAGTGCTCCTTGAAAAGGTTGTTCTGCGTCAGGCGGATAGAGTGGTAACCGTTGTTGTTGATGAGGAAGATTTTGATCGGCAGCTTGTTCGTCAGGATGGTCTGCAGTTCCTGCAGGTTCATCATGATGGAGCCGTCGCCCTCGAGGCAGATCGTCTGGCGGCGTCCGCCGCCGATGCAGGTGCCAATGGCTGCGGGCAGACCGTAGCCCATGCTGGCAATGGCGCTGTTATTTGCCATTCGGCTGCCCTTCTGGATGACATACGCCTGGTTACCGACGACACAGCACGCACCGTTGGAGACCGCGGTCAGGCTGTTTTCCGGCAGGCGACTGCTTAAATAGCGCACAAAGGCGTAGACGTTGGCAGTCTCGCCGTTTTCCTCCCACTGGCGGGGCAACACGGCGGGGTAGTCACGTTTCCAGCGCTGGCAGGTGGCCAGCCACTCGCCGCCCGCGTTCACGGGGGCCGCGGCGACCTTATCCAGCTTGGTCAAAAAGTCCTTCGCGTCGGCCCAGACCGGCATTTCGACGTGCAGGGTCGGCTTTTTCAGCTCGGCCTGGTCAATGTCCACCATGATGACCTCTGCCGCGCGGGCCCAGGTCTTCCAGTTGTAGCCGACCTGGCGGATAGAAATGCGCGTGCCTACGGCCAGAATCAAGTCTGCGTTTTGGATAGCCCAGTTGCCCGGGCGGTCACCCATGTTCCCGGCGCGCCCGCAGTACAGCGGATTGTCATCCTCGATGAGGTCCACGGCGTTCCAGTAGGTGACGATGGGGATGTTTAGTTTTTCTGCCACGGAGCGGAACGCCGCATACCCGCCGGACAGGCGGATGCCATAGCCCGCGTGGAACACGGGTCGTTTGGCGTTCTTGATTTTTTCCAGAATCGTCCGGATCGTGGCGTCGTCCACCGGCGGGGGCAGCTGGGCGTCATCCTCGGCGGGGTCGTAGCCGCGCAGCTCGTCAGTCTCGATGTAGCCGCCCTGGAAGTTGACCGGGATGTCCAGCCAGACCGGGCCGGGGCGGCCCGTTGTAGCCAGATGCCACGCCTTTTCCAGCAGGTAGCGAATGTCCTTGGGGTCCTCCAGCATGGCGGCGAACTTCGTCATGTACTGGACGGACTTGGTGATGTCGTACTCTTGGTCGCCCATGGCGCGCAGCGGCGTGCCGGTGTACTGCAAGGCGTACCGGGCCGTGGTGTCATAGCGTACCTGGCCGGAGACGATGAACATGGGGATGGAGTCCAGCCAGCCGCCCACGACGCCGGTCAGCGCGTTGGTGCCGCCGGGGCCGGTGGTCACGCAGACCGCCGCGATCTTATTTTCCAGCCGGGCGTAGGCTTCCGCCGCAATGGCGCAGGCCTGCTCATGGTGGTTGTAGGTCACATGCAGCCGGGGGTTATGGCCCAGCGCATCGTTCAGGTGCATAGCGCCGCCGCCAACCACGGAGAAAACATCCGTCACACCGCGCGCCGCCAGAAAGTCCGCCACATAATCCGCTAAACGCTGTTTCATTGGGTTGCTCCTTCTTACTTTGTTTTCTTGAAAACCGGATGCCCATCGTTACCCTTCTGCCATGTGAGCAGGTGGGTCACTTCATCTTCATCTCGATTTTTTTTGTTTTCCTCTTTGGCATTGTCGGAAAGCTGTCTGACCAGATAGTCACCGTTGATGGCCTCCGCATCACCGTAGGCAATGTCCTGCCCCTGCTGGGACGGCGTCTCAAAGGCGCTCTTTCCGCTGCCCTGTAGCTGGTAGATTTCTTCTTCCCAGGCATTCTCGCTGCCGCTGATGGCCGCAGCACTCTGCTGGCCCGTCAGCGTTCCCACGCTGACACAGTTGAAGATTCGGCCATCGAAGTCGTTTGCAATACCGCCCGCGCGGGTGGCCGTAACGGCTACATCCGTGTAGCAGTTCACGATCCTTGCCTCCTTGCCCACAGAGCCGCCCGCAATCGCACCGGCATATTTGCCGCGGATAGTGCCGCCCTCAAGGCCCAAGTTGTACACCTGACCGCCCAGGCAGCTGAACAGGCCCACGTTTTCGCTGTTACTCTGCTTCAGATTCAGGTTGCGGATGACATGCCCGGCACCGTTGTACACGCCATAGAAACAGTGCTCGTTCTCCACATCACCGATAGGCTGCATATTCTGCCCATCCAGATCAATATCAGCGATCTGCTCGACGTACTGGCCCTTAAAGGTCATGCCATCGCTGACAAGCTCTGCAAAATGCAGCAGGTCTGCGGCGTTCTCAATGCGATACGGGTCCTCATAGGTTCCCTCGCCGTCCAATGCAAATTCAATCTGGCCGACCTTGTCCCGCAGCTTATACACGGTCACGTCGTCGAACTCCCCAAGTTGCTCATACTGCGTCGGCAGCAGTTCGGCAAACATGTCCTCGATCTTGCGCTGCTCCAACGGCTTTCCGTCGCGGAACTCCCGCTCATGGACCTCCTTGCAGTCCGGGATGTCCTTCCAGACCACAATATCCGGCAGTTTTTCCTCCAGCAGCGCCTTTTCCTCCTGCACGTACTTATCATCCACTACGTCGTAGAACAGAACTGGGACGAATGTGTTCATATTGTAGTTGTCCGTCAAAATATTGAAAATTTTGACGTAGGGATAGCCGAAGATGACGGAATCCTCCGTCGTGTTTTCCTCGATCAGCTGCGTGATGCCTTCAAACATCTCCTTGTCCTCTTTGGAAAATTTGAAGCCCTTCAGTGCCGGGATGTCCGTGCTGTACGTCTTGTAATTTCGGGGTTTTTCTTCAGTACCCCACCACGCATAGGAGCAGATAACCTTCTGCGCCATGCAGGTGATCGACAGTACAATACAACCAACGATGGCAATGCCCCGGACAGCCAGCTCAATCCAGGCATCCACACCGCAGAAGGAAAGCACCGTTGCCAGCACCGCTGGAACTGCGACCATCGTGCAGAAGTACGGGATGCTGCTGGTGCCGGACGACATAATACCGGAGTACATCGTAGCCAGCGCCGCACAGAACAGCCAGAACATTCCCTCTGCCTGACTGTTCTCTCCCTGACTGCCAACCCTTGCACCATAGCGGACCAACTGCAAAATTGTCAACAGCAGAACCACAACGTAGAACTTCCCCTGTACCGCCTGCCAAACGTCTGTGCCGCGGTAGAGATCATGCAGGAAGTCACTGTTGCCGGAGTTTGCCCCGCCGCAAAAAACAAAGGTCGCCGCCCACGTAAACAGCAGCAGAAGGATGCTGCCCGCCGGGAGCATCACGCGGCTGCCGCGGACCTTGCGCTTTACGCAGAGATATAACAGCAACGCCGTCAGCACCGCGTCGATCAGCAGAATTGCCTGCATCTCCGGACTCTTGCCCAGCAGCTCCAGGAAGGAGGAAATCTCCTTCTCAAAATTGACATAGAGCAGGAGCAACAGCAGCGGGAACAGCAGCGACTGGGCGCGGAGCGCCTTTTCCCGGGACGCTGACACGCCCGTATTTACTGCAAGCAGCACCGCGGCCACAGCGATCAGCCAGTTCTGCACCTTGAGCAGGGCCATGGAAAGACCGCCAAACAGAATCGTAAAGATGCTGCCCTTGCCGCCCGTGTGCATGAACACCTGCTCCACAAATGGGAAGAATGCACCGTTCGCTAGCAGATAGGCCGCGGCCACGGCCAGCGGAATCACCGCACCCGCGACTACAAAAAGGCAGTACCAGCCAAAGCGAGCATCCTTTTTGCGGATGCAGTAAAACGCCAGCGCTGCAAAATACACGATGCCCGACGCCAGAAAAATCGTCTGCTTATTCAGAAAAACCAATCCCAGCATAAAGCCGGCCCCAAAAATTTTGGTGTACCTCTGCTTGCTTGTGTCCGCCTCCTGAAAGCCGATGACGCAATACAGAAGCAGAATCGAAAGAAGAGCAACCGTTTGGTTATAGTCGCCCAGCAGGTCATAGACAGACGACGCGCAGAGCATGACCGAAAACAGACACGCCACAAACGTGCTGACCACATTGATATAGCGCGAGATCAGCCGGAACAGCAGCGTAAAAATAGCAGCGCGCTGCAACAGCCACCAGAGGCGATACAGCAAGAGGCTCCCAAACGAGAGCTTCCACAGCACTGCATCGACCAGCAGATTCAGCGGGGGCAGATAATAGTAGAAGTCCCGGTACGGCACCTTGCCGTGCCAGATCAGCTCCACATAATTAACGTTCCACCCTTCACTGATGGGGAACGTATTGTTCGCATAAATTGCTGAATAACATACCACCGCCAAGAAGATTCCAATCGACAGTACATTTTTTATGGTACTTATTTTAGGTACTGGCATTTCCTGCGCTTTTGGCAGCACAGCTCCCTGCATTAGTCTTCACATTCCTTCCTTGGTTTTGCTCCACATTTTCAACTTTCCAAAATTTTCTGCAACGAGATAAATCATCAATACCCACATCGATGCATTTCCCAGCATTGTTGAAAGACTGATTTTATGATATCCTTCAAGGCTATTAAAAAGACTTATGTATGGGAATTCCCCCATAATCAGCATCATTAGTATAAGCGGCAAAACCGTGTTTTTCTTAAGTTCCGGTCTTTCATAAAGAAGTAATGTAATGGGTATCAATAAATAAATCTCGTTATATATCCAAGAAAATGTCGGAATAAGCGTCAAGACCATGCACAGTGCATAAGCTTTTTCCCATTCTTGCCGGGATATAAAAACAACAAAAATTACCATGCATAGCAATATCAGCATCAACACTCCGGCAATCCAATCCGTCGTTGAAGACTGTACTTTCATCTTTTCGCCAAACGCTTGACAGATATTGGAAATATTAACCTTAAAGCCATATCCAAATCCTTTGGCATTATTGATCGTATCCGCTGATATATCAGTAATATTTTGAAGCATTTTGGCAATGTTCTGAATCCCACCCGTACCTGCAAATGGAAGGATAAAAAGTGCCACACCGTATACAATAGCCTTTACTGCATCCTCTTTATGCTTTTTGTTCAAAAGTAAAAGACCAAAAAACACCGGATATAGCTTCAAACCTGTTGCAATTGCCAGCGACAGCAATGCCAAATTTCTTATTACCGTATTTTCACTGTTGTAATTGAACACAAAAAACATCAGAAAAAGTAATGACAGAATGACAATATTCCCGCGTTCCAGCATAAATACATACGCCGGAGAAGATACAAAGGCCACACTGTAAAGTACTACATCAATGCCTTTCAATGACAACTTGTTTGCTGCCATGGCACAGACAACGCCTGTTGACACTAGAAAGAACATCGTCCCGACAAGAACCCCATTCGGCGTTACAGATGCTTCGCCAAATGCGAAGCCTGCACTGTAATCTCCCGGAACCATTTTTGAAAAGATCCACAATATCAGATATGTCAGCGGTGGATAGATCGATCTTCCCTCATATGGATGTAAATCTGCCGCATCACGGATCGACTCGAACAAATCCGGATAAATTCCTGCCGTGTCGTATGTCCATGTCATGTATTGGATTGCCTGCCCATTGGATATTGCCAAATAGGCAAGTGCCACCGTTGCAAGAACAATCAAGCAAATACTGAATCACCTTACCGCCAGCCTTTTCTTTCCTAATATCATTGATTCAGATCTCCTTAAATGTCCACAGCTTATTGATAATGAAATTCAGCGGAATCGTAACCAGCAAATTCACAATCGGTGCAATCGTTTTGCTCACGCCGAAGAACGTAACCTCTATCCAAAGCAAAACATTGGAAAGGATTGATGTACCGCCGTAGCTGACATAGGTCTTGCCCAACCGCTTCAGCTTGCTGCGCCAGTCGTTTGCATTTCCGGTAAACACAAACTTATCGTTCCAAAAAAAGGCATTGGCAATGCTCAAAATCGTGCCCAATATGCTGCCTACCATGTACAGGCCCGGGTCGATCCACAAAAAGATATAGTATACCGCCATGGATACCGCCGTGTTGCTCACGCCTACAAGGCCAAACTTGATAAACTGGGCAAGCAGCGCCAAAAATTCCTCTTTGCTTTTCGCGCCCAACAGGGCTAACAATTTCTGCATGGGTCCATTCCTTTTTATTTTCTTATAAACAATCAAAAAGCAAAGTCGGCCTTGATGCTTCCGCGCAGCACGGCTTTGCCTTTTGTCCTATGGTTCGGCCTTTCCGTCTTACTGATTCACAGCCTCGATAATCGTCTTCGCCATGTAGTCGATCATCTCGTCGGTCATACCGGGGTAAACGCCAACCCAGAAGGTGTTGTTCATAATAAAATCAGTATTGGTCAGCTCACCCGCCACGCGGTATGCGTCCGTGCCACGCATCTGGTCAAAGCAAGGGTGCTTGATGAGGTTGCCGCTGAACAGCAGACGGGTCTGCACGTTGTGGCTCTCCACATAGCGGGTCACGGCGTTACGGTCTAGGCCGCTCTCCGGCTTAACGGAGATCAGGAAGCCGAACCAGGACGGGCGGCTGTTGGCAGCCGGTTCCGGCAGGATCAGCTTGTCGGCGGCGGGCTCCAGCGCGGCACGCAGGCGGTCCCAGTTGTGACGGCGGCGCTCAATGAAGGTGGGGAACTTCTTCAGCTGCTCGCAGCCGATGGCGGCCTGCATGTCGGTGACCTTGAGGTTATAGCCAAAGTGGCTGTAGACGTACTTGTGGTCGTAGCCCTTGGGCAGCTCGCCGAACTGGCCGTCAAAGCGGTGGCCGCAGAAGTTATCCTGACCGGAGGGGCAGATGCAGTCACGGCCCCAGTCGCGGAAGGAGAGGATCAGGCGGTTCAGCAGCGGGTTGTTGGTGTAGACGCAGCCGCCCTCGCCCATCGTCATGTGGTGCGGCGGGTAGAAACTGGACGTGCCGATGTCGCCCCAGGTGCCGGTAAAGCGGGTCTCGCCGTTGATGGTGTACTGGGTGCCCAGCGCGTCGCAGTTGTCCTCGACCAGCCACAGGTTGTGGGCGTCACAGAACGCCTTGACAGCGGACAGGTCAAACGGGTTGCCCAGCGTGTGGGCGATCATGACAGCCTTCGTCTTGGGGGACAGGGCGGCCTCGAGCTTGGTGACGTCGATGTTGTACTGGGGCACGGTCACATCCACAAACACGGGCACCGCGCCGTACTGGATGGCCGGGGTCACGGTGGTGGGGAAGCCGCAGGCCACGGTGATGATCTCGTCGCCCTTCCTGATCTGGCGGTCACCCAGCTCGGGGGCGGTCAGCGCCATGAAGGCGATCAGGTTGGCGGAGGAACCGCTGTTGACCAGATGGGCGAACTTAACGCCGATCCACTTAGCGAACTCCTTCTCGAACTGGTCGGCAAAGCGGCCCGTCGTCAGCCAGAAGTCCAGCGTGGCGTCAGTCAGGGCACACATTTCCTTCTCGTCAAAGACGCGGGCAGCGTAGGTGATGCGGTCACCCTCCTGATAGGGGGTCTTTTTCTCCTTGAAGTCGTGATAATACTCGGCGACCATTGCCTTGATCTGCTCGCGGGCTTCTGCCTCGTTCTTCCACATAATTATTGCTCCTCCAAAAAAATATTGATTTCCTTTTCCATCTCCGCCGGGACATCGCCGTTGGCAAGCCAGATCTTGCTGAAGGCGACGGTCTTTTCCATGCACTCGGCCATGTGCCAGCGCGGCGTCCAGCCGAAGGTCGTTTTCAGCTTGCTGCAGTCCAGCTTCAGGAAGTTGGCCTCGTGCGGGGCATTGGCCTCGGCCTGATTCTCCCAGGCGGCGTCGCCGCCCCAGGCCCGGCAGAACAGATCCACCAGCGTGCCGGTGGTGACGCAGTCGCAGTCGTCGGGGCCTACGTTATAGTAGCCCGCAAAGCGGCTGTCCTCGTACTGGCGCTGGGCGATCAGCAGGTAGGCCGCCAGCGGCTCCAGCACATGCTGGTACGGGCGGGTCGAGTAGGGGTTGCGCACGCCGATCTTACGGCCCGCGGCCATGGCGCGGACGCAGTCGGGGATGATGCGGTCATTGGCAAAGTCGCCGCCGCCGATGACATTGCCCGCGCGGGCCGTCGAGACGGCCACGGTCTTATCGGCAAAAAAGCTGTTGATGTAGGAGTGCGTTGCCAACTCTGAGCAACTTTTGCTGTTGGAGTAGGGGTCAAAGCCGTCCAGCGGCTCGTTCTCGCGGTAGCCCCAGGCCCACTCGTTGTTGTGGTAGACCTTGTCGGTGGTGACGTTCAGCACCGAGCGGGGCGCTCTGCCCTGCTGCTGGGCCAGCCGCACACATTCCAGCAGGTTGACCGTACCCATAACGTTCGTCTCATAGGTGTAGCGCGGGTCCTTGTAGCTGTCACGCACGATGGGCTGCGCGGCCAGGTGCAGCACAATGTCGGGCTGTGCCGCGTCAAAAGCGGCCTTCAGCGCGTCAAAGTCGCGGATGTCGCCGATGACGCTGTGCATCTTGTCCTCCACGCCGGCGATGGAGAAAAGGTTCGGCTGCGTCGGCGGCTGCAGGCTGTAGCCCGTGACCTCGGCCCCGGCCATCAGCAGCATCTTGCAGAGCCAGCTGCCCTTGAAACCGGTGTGACCGGTGACGAACACCCGCTTGCCGCGGTAAAATTCAGGATCGTAATGTACCATCATCAATCCTCCCACTTCTTCCAGGGCGCGTTGCCGGTGGCAAGCATTTTCTCCAGGACCTGCTTTTCGCGGGCGGTGTCCATGCACTGCCAGAAGCCCTTGTGGATATAGCTCATCAGCTGACCCTCCTCGGCCAGCTTCTGCAGCGGCTTCTGCTCAAAGACGCAGGCGTCGCCGTCCAGATAGTCGAAAATCTGCGGCTCCAGCACCATATAGCCCGCGTTGATAAGCGCGCCGTCACTGGCCTTCTTTTCACGGAAAGAACGGACAGAATTATCCTCGGCAATATCCAGAACGCCCTTCTGCTGCTCCTGCTGAACGGCGGTCAGTGTGGCGATCTTGCCGTTCTCGCGGTGGAATGCCACCAGCTTGGCAATGTCCACATCGCAGACGCCGTCGCCGTAGGTCATCATGAAGGTCTCATTGCCGATGTAGGGACGAATGCGTTTGATGCGCCCGCCGGTCATCGTGTTGAGGCCGGTGTCCACAACGGTGACCTTCCACGGCTCGGTGTGGTGGTTGTGGACGATCATCTCGTTCTGGCCGCGGGTGAAATCAAACGTAATATCGCTGGTATGCAGGAAGTAATCCGCGAACCACTCCTTGATCATGTGCTGCTTGTAGCCCGCGCAGATGACAAAGTCGTGAAAGCCGTAGTAGGAATATTCCTTCATGATATGCCACAGGATGGGCATGTTGCCGATTTCGATCATCGGCTTGGGCTTGTAGACGCTTTCTTCGCTGATGCGCGTGCCAAGGCCGCCAGCCAGAATTACTACCTTCATAGTGCGCTCCTTTATTGTTTTGTGAGCCGGTCAGTCCGTCGACGACCGGTTTTTGTCCCGTGCGCTCCGCCTCGTTTGGGCAATTTTACACACTTATTCATAATGAAGAGTATAACACACACGCTCTGTAATTGCAACAATTTACGCCCGTCTGCGCCGTGCCAAAACCATCGGTTCAAAGTCAATATTTTTGTCCAGAACCCATAAAAGGCCGTCGTTCGCACATTTTTTGCGCTTTTGCGTTCCAAATTTTACATACTGTATTTCCGCAAAAAAAATCCCCGCCGCCGGGGTGCGGCGGGGGGATTTTCATGGTGGAGCTGTAGGGAGGCGGCGCCCTCGGCGACTCGGGCCGTCCGTCTTACTGCTGCTTAAAATAATACACTGCGCCGACAAGGCCGGCGTCGTTCTGGAGGGCGGCGGCCTTCAGCTCCAACCCCTCGGCGAAGGCGGGCATGATGTTTTTGCGCACCTGCGCGGCCAGCGGGTCGATCAGAAGCGCCTGCTGCGCGCTGACGCCGCCGCCGATCAGGATCAGTTGCGGGTTGAAGATGTGTACAAGGCCCGCAAGGCCCTGGGCGATCTCGTTGATCCAGCCGTTGAGCACAGCCAGCGTGCGGGCATCGCCCGCGGCGGCAGCCTCAAAAATCGCACGCCCGTCGGGCGCGTCCAGCCCGGCCGCCTGGGCGCTGCGGACCAGCGCCGTTGTGGCGGCGTAGCGCTCATAGCAGCCGATGGCCCCGCAGGTGCAGGCCACGCCGTCCAGCGCGTGCAGACGGAAATGCCCCAGCTCGCCGCCAAGGCCGCGCACACCCTCCAGCAGATGTCCGCCGGTCAGGATGCCGCCGCCGACGCCGGTGCCCAGCGTCACACCGATGACATCGGTATAGCCCTTAGCCGCACCGGCCCAGACCTCGCCCAACAGCATACAGTTGGCGTCGTTGGCGACGGTGACGGGCAGGCCGAAGGCACGCTCCAGCGTACCTTTAATGTCCACGCCGATCCACCCCGGGAAATTGCCGCAGGTCCCCGCGACCACGCCGCGGCGGCTGTCGATCTGGCCCGTGGCGGACACAGCAATGCCCTCGAGCCTCGGCGCGTCCGCGGTCAGAAATTCGTGGATGGCCGCCTGCACGGTATCCAGGATCGGCGTTTTGTAGCCGTCAAAGCTGACGCTGCGCTCGGCGCGGCGCAGCACCCTGCCGTTCTCATCGACGAGCCCCAGCTTGACCGCCGTGCCGCCGATGTCAACGCCCAGATAGGTTTTACTCATAGCGCACCTGCTTATTTGTGGTTGTTGATGGCCGCGGTGTAGCGGGCCGTGATCTCCGCCGGGCGGGTGATGGCACCGCCGACGACGAGGGCGAACGCACCTGCGTAGAGCGCCTGCACGGCCTGCTCCGGCGTGTGGATGTGGCCTTCGGCGATGACCTTGGCCGGGCACTCCCGCGCGAGCTGAGCAATAAAGCCGAAGTCCACATCGTTGATGCCCGTCGTCTCGGGCGTGTAGCCGCGCATCGTCGTGCCGACAAAGTCCGCACCGGCCCCCGCGCAGGCCAGCGCGTTCTCAATGTTGTCGCAGTCGGCCATAACGAGCTGGTCGGGGTACTTCTCCTTGATGGCGCGGATGAACTCGGCGCTCGTCTGCCCGTTGGGGCGCAGGGCGCCGGTGCCCTGCGCGGCCAGAATGTCCACGCCGCAGGCGACGAGCTCGTCAACCTCCTGCATCGTGACGGTGATGTACATCGGCGTGCCGGGGTAATCCTTTTTGATGATGCCGATGACCGGCAGGTCCACGACCTGCTTGATTTGGGTGATGTCGCGCACCGTATTGGCGCGGATGCCGACAGCGCCGGACTGTGCCGCCGCCTTGGCCATCAGCGGCATGACGCCGCCCTCTTTTGTATACAGCGGCTCATGCTCCAGCGCCTGGCAGGAGACGATAAGGCCGCCTTGGATCTGGTTGAAGATTTGTTCGTGGGTCATGAGAAAGACTCCTTTTTTGTGAGGTCGCAGGGGTCGATGCTCGACATCGGCCCGCGGGCGGTTGCAAGTATCCGCCCCTGCAAATGGGAACGCAAAAAGGCTTCCCCCTCGGGGGAAGCTGTCACCGAAGGTGACTGATGAGGGCGGAGCTTACGGCGGCAACCCGTTTACGGGCAACCATCGATAGCTTACCCCTCATCCGGCCCTGCGGGGCCACCTTCCCCCAAGGGGGGAAGGCTTGGGGAATGCAAATTATTTCATCAAAATCTTGACCACGGCTTTTCTTACGTGGTCGCAGCCGGGGGTCTTGCAGCTGGGCTTGTGCAGCTCACCGGGGAAGAACACGGCAAAGCGTCCCTCGCCCAGCGTCATGCCGCAGTGCTCGGGGCCGGTCCGCAGACCGAAGTCGTTTTCCTCGTCAAACGCGCCCTGCTCCGTGCCCTCGGACGCCCAGCCCAGATGCTCGCTGCCGGTCAGGTCGATCTGCAGGTCGGCATAGCGGCGGTGGTACTCGAACGCAGCGCCGTCGGCATCGCGCAGGTCGGCGTCCATCACGTTGACAAAGACGTTCTCGCCGTCAATGATGGTCTTGCCGTTTTCCAGCGCGTCCAGCGTGTGGCTGTTCAGCCAGTCGATGGCCTTGTCCAGATTCGGGTGCAGACCCTTGTAGCAGGCAATGTAATCAAACGAATCTACGATCATTTCACACCTCTTACAGGGCCGCGACGGCGTCCTCGATCATCTTCTGCGCCTCGACAACGATGGGCTCATCCTCGGGGATCAGGCCCGGCAGCGGGGCGCGCACGCCGCCCAGCTCCAGACCGTACATGCGGCGCAGGATCTCCTTCATGACCGCGTACAGGTTGCCGTGGGCCTCGCACATCTTGTAGATGATGCGGTCCGCCTTGTACTGGATCTCGCGGGCAGCGGGGATGTCGCCCTTCTCGATCAGCTCGTTCATCTTGAGGAACAGCTCGGGCATGACGGCGTAGGTGCCGCCGATGCCGCCGTCCGCGCCCATGACACGGCCGGAGACGAACTGCTCATCGGGGCCGTTGAACACGGCGAAGCCGTCCGCACCGCGCGCCTGAATGCCGGCATCCTTGAACATCTGGATGTCCTGGGTGGGCATCGAGGAGTTCTTGACCGCGATGACGTTGGGGTTCTTGAGCATCTCGTTCAGCAGGGGCATCGTCAGGGCGGTACCGGCCAGCTGCGGGATGTTGTAGATGATGAACTCGGTGTTGGGCGCGGCGGCGCTCATGGCGTTCCAGTAGTCCGCGATGGCGTAGTTGGGCAGGTGGAAGTAGATCGGCGGGATGGACGCGATGGCGTCAACGCCGCACTTTTCAGCATGGGCTGCCAGCTCGACGGAGTCCGCCGTGTTGTTGCAGGCGACGTGGGCAATAACGGTGATCTTGCCCTTGGCCTCGCTCATGACGGCCTCCAGCACGGCCTTGCGCTCATCCGGGTGCTGGTAGATGCACTCGCCGGAGGAGCCGCCGACGTAAACGCCCTTGACGCCCTTGGCGATCAGGTGGCGGGTCAGTGCCTTGACGCCCTCGGTGGAGATAGAGCCGTCCGGTGCGTAGCAGGCGTAGAAGGCGGGGATAATGCCGCGATATTTGTTGATGTCTTTCATATACAAACACTCCCTGTTCGTAAAACTGTATGTAAAGGCTTCCCCCGAGGGGGGAGCTGTCACCGAAGGTGACTGATGAGGGCGGAGCCTGCTGACACGGCCCGTTTGCGGGCAATCTCCGGCAGGCTGCCCCTCATCCGTCTGTGGTCGGGGCCACAGACACCTTCCCCCGAGGGGGAAGGCAAATCAAAATCAATTTTTCCGTTTCTTCAAAAAC
>ERZ827516.1435-NODE-1435-length-20911-cov-5.783995_pt1 | contig 20911 bp, 16 predicted proteins | sample MGYA00519703_ERZ827516 | MGnify/ENA primary metagenome ERZ827516 (study PRJEB31778, sample SAMEA3449337) | human gut metagenome | biome: human gut; feature: human-associated habitat; material: faeces | place: United Kingdom | collected 2010/2012 ...
ACGCACGGAACAATCCGTAGGCATCATAGTTGGGGACTTTTGACACCCACATCATTCTATAACCATTATATAAAATTAAAAAAGCATTGTACACTAGCCAAACGGCCAGTTTTACAATGCTTAATCGAGTTTTTTCAAAGTTTTCTGTTTTTACATCGAAATCCATCCCAGTACATTTGCAATGGAGCTGAGAAGGATAATGATAACGCAGGCGGATGCCAGATATTTCAGGAAGAAATGATATAATTTCTTGCGTTTAAAATCAGATGACTGTTCAATCTCCGCATCCATTCTTTTAAATCCGACGACTTTCAGAATCAGAATGCAGGTAGCAAGTGCTGCGATCGGCATCATGACCGAGTTGGTCAGGAAGTCAAAGAAATCCAAAAACTGCATACCAAGGATCTTCACAGAGTCCCAGATACCATATCCAAAAGAGGATGCCGTTCCGATCACCAGCATCACGACAACCATCAGCAGACAGCATTTTCCACGGCTCCAGTGAAGCTCATCGTTCAGGGTGGAAACGCTGGTCTCAAGAAGTGAGATTGCACTGGTCAGTGCCGCAAACAGAAACATCAGGAAGAATGCGATGCCGACAATCGTGCCAACTCCCATACTCGCAAATACTTTCGGCAGGGTGATGAACGTCAGTGCCGGTCCTGCCTGGAGCGTTTCCATATCTCCGCCGGAGAATGCAAACACTGCCGGAATGATCATCAGACCGGCCAGAAGTGCGACACCGGTATCAAAAATCTCAACCTGCGTGGTGCTTTTTTCGATGTCTACATCTTTCCCGATATAAGATCCATACGTATACAGGATACCCATCGCGATCGACAGGGAATAAAACATCTGCCCCATCGCCGCAACGACCGTCATCCAGGAAAAATTCTCCAGATTCGGGATCAGGAAATATTTGATGCCTTCCACGGCTCCCGGTCTTGTGATGGAATAAACAGCCACACAGGCTGCCAGCAGGATCAGAAGCGGCATCATAACCTTTGAAACACGTTCTACTCCATTTTTTACACCTGCAAGAATGACAATAAATACCAGTGCCGCAAAGATCAGAAACCATATTTCTACTTCCATGGAAGAGGTGATAAAACTGTTGAAATAGCCATCCTGTGCAACAAGGTTTGCATTGCCCCTGATATACTCAAACAGATATTTCAGAACCCAGCCACCGATCACACTGTAATAAGGAACGATCATCATCGGGATGACTGCGTTGATCCAGCCTCCCAGGTGAAACGGCAGGCTCTTTCCGAATTTGTGAAAAGCTCCAACCGGGCTTTTTTTCGTCATACGTCCCAGTGCTGTTTCGGATACGATCATAACATATCCAAAAGTGACCATTAAAATCAGATAGACAAGCAGAAACATACCTCCGCCGTATTTTGCCGCAAGATATGGAAATCGCCAGATGTTTCCAAGTCCAACCGCAGAGCCGGCAACTGCCAGCACATAACCGATGCGACCGGAAAATTTTCCCCGTGCGTGCAAGAGATTTTCTGCATGTTTTTTATTTGTACACATAAAAAGAATCCCCCTGTGGTAAAAAATCCCTTACAGCAGAAACTGCCCGCCGCAAGGGATTTTATTATTTAAAACTTACAAAATGATTGTTCTCAAGAATCTGAAAATACTTTACGATTCGTGGATAAAGGGGTTCTGCCGCTTCACCAAACCGCTCTTTTTCCAGAGCAGCCAGATCCATGACAGTTCTCTCTCCATCGATAAAAGGCCAAAGATAACTTCCATGTACATCCAGATGTATCTTTGTGACTTCCGGGCGGTTAAAGACTTTCTGTGCGATCCCGTTAAAAAAACCTTCATTTTTTACTTCCAGTATCACGCGATCCCTGAAGTCTTTGTGCCACTTCAGACCTTCGGCTTTTACCGGAATCAGATCCAGATAATTTATCTGTTGTTCCTGTTTCTTTTTTTTCATGCTTTTTTCTTTTTCTTAAGAGAGAAGTAAAGCAGGGATGCGATCATCAGTACCATAAGAATGACACCACCGATGTTGCCAAAGTTTACACTCTCTCCGATACTTGTGTTGATACCAAATACTGCGAAAATTGCCAGCAGGATACCTACCAGACCTTCTCCGGCGATCATACCTGCACAGTACAGTGTTCCGTCTGTGGACTGCTGTTCTTTTGTCTTTTCATCGACATTCTTACGTGCATCCATTACCATACGTACAACACCACCGATCATGATGGTTGCATTCAGGTAAATCGGCAGATACAGACCGATTGCGAACGGCATTACCGGGATACGCAGGATCTCAAGACCCAGTGCCAGGAATACGCCGACAAATACTAGGTTCCATGGCAGGTTTCCGCCCATGATACCTTCTACGATCATCTTCATCAGCGTTGCCTGAGGAGCCGGTACTTCTGCTCCGCCGTAACCCCATGCTGCATTCAACAGGTAGAGAACACCGCCGATAGCCAGACCGGATGCAAGAACACCGATCAGCTCACCAATCTGCTGTTTTTTCGGTGTAGCACCAAGCAGATAACCAGTCTTCAGATCCTGTGAAGTATCGCCTGCGATTGCTGCGATAATACAGATAACAGAACCGATTGCAATTGCTGCTGTCATACCGTCGATACCTGTTTTGCCGCTTCCTTTGATCGCCATAGTTGCGATCAGCAGAGTAGCGATTGCCATACCAGATACCGGGTTATTGGAACTTCCTACCAGACCTACCATACGGGAGGATACTGTTGCAAAGAAGAATCCGAAGATTACGATCAGTGCTGCACCAAGCAGAGTTACCGGGATAGCCGGAACTGCCCAGATGATAACGACCATGGCAACGATTCCAATCAGGATAAACTGCATCGGCAGATCCTGTGCAGTACGTGCAGTACTTGTATTTTTTCCGCCTTTTACGCTCTTCATAGAGTCGCTGAAAGTTTTTACGATCAGAGGCAGAGATTTGATCAGAGAGATGATACCGCCTGTTGCGATGGCACCTGCACCGATATATTTTACATAAGTACTCCAGATTGCCGCTGCACCGCCGCCTGCATAAAGCTGAGCGATCGTTGTGCCTGCTTCTGCCGGATACAGCCAGGTATCAGGTCCGAACAGACAGATCAGCGGGATGATAACCAGCCATCCGAATACAGAACCAACAAACATGTAAGATGCGATCTTTGGTCCTACAATATAACCAACACCAAGCAGTGCCGGGTATACTTCCATACCGATCTCACCTTTGAAAGATTTAAAAGCTGCTGATACGTCTGCCGGGATCACCTTCAGACCATCAACGATAAATTTAAATACTGCTGCAAGTCCCATACCGGAGAATACCGTAGAAGCGTTTGCTCCGCCTTCTTCGCCGGCCAGAAGTACGTCTGCACATGCAGTTCCTTCCGGGTAAAGCAGTGTCTGGTGCTCTTTCACGATCAGGGCATTACGAAGCGGTACCATGAAAAGTACACCTAAAACACCACCGCAAAGTGCGATCAGTGTGATCTCGACAAGGCTCGGCATAGAGCAAAGACCCTCTTCTGCCCAGAGGAACAGTGCCGGCATCGTAAAGATCGCTCCTGCTGCAAGTGACTCACCGGCTGAACCGATGGTCTGTACCATGTTACTTTCAAGGATGGAATTCTTACGCATGATAATGCGAATAACACCCATAGATATAACTGCTGCCGGAATAGAAGCAGAAACAGTCATACCAACTCGGAGTCCAAGATATGCATTGGCTGCTCCGAAAATTACTGCGAGCAAAACACCCATAATAATGGAAGTCACAGTAAGCTCCGGCATGACTCTGTCTGCCGGAATGTACGGTTTGAATTCGTCTTTCTTATTCATTTCCTTTTCCTTTCATACTTTTTTCTTTTAACAATCCGAAAACCTTCGTATATCCGCCCTCTTCCATCTCCGGATCATTATTTACCTAAAATAATCCTTATGAATTGCTCCGCTTTCCCTCAGCTTCTGCAATTCCGTATCATCATAGAATTACATTGTACCTAAAATCCGACTAAATTGCAAGAATATAATACATTTTTCTACTTTTTTCCTGTTTTTCCCACTATTTTTTTGTGCACTTTTTGAGATGCCAGGGTCAAAAGATCAAAATGTCGTTCTTGCTTGCAAGATAAGACATTTGAACTTGGGACCCGCTAAACATGAGGAAGTAGCTATTTACGCAGTAAATATGCGAATTCCGAATGTTTATAGAATTGCGAGAGTTACTTGTAACGGAGCAATTCGCAGGCATCTTAATGCCAGGGTCAAAAGTCTGAAATCGCACTATGAACCGGACGGAATCCGCACAATTTTCTGCTCCCCTTCCATCTCTGTCATCACAAGCACCGGCATATGGCGTTTACGAAGTGCATGGATCAGCGGATACACCGCAAAAAGATCTCCCTGCACATAGACTGCTTCCGGTTTGGATTTCAGAATCTTTTTCACCTGATCTTTGATCTGTGCTTTCCATTCCTGCTTTTCAAGTGTGGATTCACCGTAAATGCCGTCCCACTCCATCGGCGGAAGATCCGGCAGCTCCATGTGCACGATTCTGGCACCGGAAAACTGCGGAAGTTTGAAAAGCAATGCATCGGCTGCCTCATCTGTGCCAAGATTTACGATCACAACCTGCTCATGGAACTGCTGCTGACTGATCTTGCATGCCTTTATGGCATCTTCGAGCGTACTTGTCGTCATAAGAAATCCGCCCTTATGACAGAATTCTGCACCGGAAAGACCGCTCTCTTCTTTTAATTCTTCTTTTTCAAGACCAAGCCAGCTTTCCGGGAAACTGCATTTATAATTCAGGGAGTATTCTCGCTTCTGAGGCTGAATACAGTAGCCGCCGCGATTGGATGGAAAGATCACGAATGCAATGTCTGTCTCGGAAAGATATTTCTGGCACGGAACATAATCCGGTAGCACCAGAATCTGCTTTTCATCCGCCGGCTTTTTGCCGGAAGCGATCTCTTTCTGATGCTGTTTTAAAATTTCTTCTACACGTTTGTCGGCACGCTCATTGCCCCGATAACGCTCCAGTTTGTTATCGAGAATCATGCCGGCCACACCGACCGCCTTAAAGAACGCCGCATCGTTTCCGCCCTGTGCATCCCATGGCGGATTGAAATTGCCGATCAGGGTGGCAAGTTCATTTTTTTCGCCGGTGTTGTCATTGTTGTCCAGTGGCTGCACAAAAGCCTCGTCAAATTTTTCTGCCAGTTCTTCTCCTAAAATCTCAGCACCCAACTCTTCCCATAAAAGTCCGAAAGCTGCATACGGCACACCATTTTCACGGATTCTGCTATCCCTCTGATGATGGTCGTATTTCCCTCTTCCGATGTCAAAAACAATCCCTTTAAAATCCTCCGGCACCTGACTGCCGCGGTGGATCGTGATCTCCGGATTGACAGACAGCAGAAGTGCAGACGAAAATACATCGTCCGCATGAAACTTTCCGCTGTGGGTAAATGCCTGTGCATCTTTTTCTTTAATTTGCTCCATTAACTGTGTCATGAAATTTCACCTTTCCGATCAACATATCGTCGTTTGCATTTTTCAGAACCGGGATGATCACACCGCATTCACTTCCGATCGATTCCAGTTTATTTGGCGGTGCACAGAAGATAACCTGAAAGTCCTGGTTTTTGAAGAAATCAAGCATCAGTTTGATATTGTGGTCACTCATTTTTTCGAACGGCTCGTCAATAAAGATCAGTCTTACGGAATTGACTCGCACATTGTAGAGCATGGAGAGTGCCGCCGACAAAATCAGCGTATATGGGATCTGCGTTCCGGCACCGGAATTGTATCCTACCTGTTTGGATAATTTTCCGTCTTTTACTTCTTCGTTGTTGATGATGATCTCATAGCTCATATAATTGCGGTAATCTGCAAATTTCTGGATCTCCGCCAGATCATTTTTTTCAATGATGCGGTTAATAATATCTTTGATCTCCCGCTCCCGTCTCTCTACTTCGTCATCCTCATAACCCATCAGCTTTGTAAGGGCGATCTGACCGTCCGCCAGATTTCCGGTCTGCTGAAGATACTCTGCATAACGCAGAATTTTGGCATAGTCAGAATTGTCATTCAAAAATTTCACATCAAACTGATAGCATGTCGCGAATTTCAGCTTGCGAAGTTCTTTGTTGATCTGTGCGATGTCTTTTCTTGCAGCCCTTGCCGTCTCGTAAATATTCAGAACAAATTCTCTTTTGAAAATGCTTTCATAACGCATGGTCTGCTCTTTTAATTTCTGCTGCAGATTCTGAAGGTCATCGATCCAGATTTTTCCGCGTCTCTGGTGATAGCTTTTTTCGTACTCAAGACCGATCGGCAGACGTTCTTCTTCCTGCTTGCGGTTGTTGTAGGCCTGCTGCTGTCCGTTTATATTTGCCGCAAAACTGCTGACGCGTTTTTCCATCTGCTCTTTCTCAGAAAGCTGCATGATGCCGCCTTTTTTATCTTCTCCGGCAAGATAGCGGTCGTATTCTGTGATCGCCTGCTCTGCTGCGGAACGGTTGAGCTTTTGTTCTTCTTCCAGATGTTTCTGCTCTTCCGCTTCTTTCGCCTGATACATCACGCTGTCTTTCTTTTTCTGCTCGATTTCCGCTTCCAGTCGGTAACGCTTTTTGCTCTCTTCATCTTTCTCACGTGTTTTATTGCGAAGCTGTTTTTCCAGATCGGTCACACGCTGCGAAAGTGCCATAAATTCTGCATTGTTTTTCTGGGCTTCCAGAAGTTCACGATAACGCACCTTTTCTGCTTCCAGCTCTGCATTTAAATGCTCACATTCTCTGTTGGCTTCCAGATTGTAATCTTTGAAATAATCCAGACTGCTCTGCAGAAAGACATCCTGATTCTGCATCGTATGTCTGCTGCTCAAAATCTCTTTTTCCCGTTTTTCCAGCTGATCCAGTTTTTTCGCAGCTCTTTTGCGGTTCAGCTCGATCGCCGCCCCGCCAAGGCAGTAGCTCTTGATCTTTTTCGTGTTGATGTAAGTAACTGCCATATTTCTGCCGAGTTTTCCTTCTTTTGACATGGCATTATCGTATTTTGTAACCTCGTCCAGCTCAACTGCATGGATCGCACCCAGCCAGAACTGGAAATACTTTGCTGCTGTCTCATTCTGAATCTGAAGATAATGATAGACCGAATCTTCCTCACATTTGATCTTGCGTTCAGCCAGACGCTTTGTATTGATCAGCTCCACATAACGATGTCCGGAGCGGTCCATAACCTGATTGGCAACATCAAAGGCCTGCGGCGAGACCAGGATCGCATAGCGGTGCACACCAAGAAAAGCTTCGATCGCATCACGCCATGCTTCGTCTTTCAGTTCCGATACATATTCACACGCCATGCGGGCTTCTTCATCGATGCCCTGTTTTTTCAGTTCTTTGTTGATCTCCCGGATCAGCTGCGTCTGTTCCTGCACATGCGAATAATCCGCTTTGTTGCGGTCACAGTTTTCAACGATCTTGCTCTGCTCGCTGCGTTCCAGCTGCACCTCTTTGAGCTCGCGGTCCAGATAAGCTCTACTTCGCACAATACTGTCACGTTTTTTACGGATTTCCGCTCTCAGTGCATCGATGGCTTCCTGTTTCTCAGAATTGGAAAGATCGACTGCCGTCAGTTTGCCAAGCGTTTCAAAATGAGAAACCTCGCATTCCATTTTGTTCAGTTCTTCTGCCACATGCAGCAGACGTTTCCGGAACTGCTCCAGCTCTTCCCTTTCACTTTTCCGCTTCTCCAGCTGTTTCTCGAAAGCAGTGATCTGCTGTCTGGAATTGTCGATCGCTTTGGAAACATTCAGTTCCCGCAGTGCGGCTTTTGCTTCCATGTAATAACGGTCAAGTGCATCGATCTCCGTGCTCAGTTCTTTGATTGTTTTGATCTGTGCTTCTACTTCAATGCTGTTTTTGCGGATCATTTCTTCTGCCATGCAGCGTTTTTCTTTCCAGGAAAGCATATTTCGATATTTTAATTTAATATCATCCACTTTCAGCTGCATGACACGCTCATCGTATTCTGCATAATCCTTCAGGATCGCATCCAGATCACCGATCTCTTCTTCGATCAGCTCCAGACGGCTGTTGATCTGCTCAATATTTTTCTTGGCATCTTTTAATTTTTCAAAATTGACATCGTGTTCTTCCAGAACCGATTCCCGGATAAATTCCTGGATCTTTGCCGCCGGATTGTATGCCATGATATTTCGAAGTTTTCTCTGATAACGAAACACTTCCTGATACGGAAGCTTCAGTCCGACCATCTGCATAAACAATGCCACTCCATCCTGTTTCTTGCGGAGTTTGACATTGTAACGTTTCTGAAATCCGGACGCATCGTACGGCTTTAAGGCAGAACCGTCTTCATAGACATAGGAAATATCCGACAGATGTTTGTCTTCCATCGCATACCAGTACGTGCCGCGGATATCCGTCACGGCTGTCTCGATGATCACGCCGAGCACAAAGGATTTTTCGTTGATCTGGTCATAATATTCCAGTGCGATGTGGGTATACACAACCGGGATCTTCTCCGCCGGTCTTGCATACACGCCGGCACTTGCATCGACCAGACAGCGTGTATACGAGATCAGATTTCGCTTGCCCACGCCTGTATTATATCCGCTTGTCGCCTTATTAAACTGCGTATCACCGGTGTAGGCATATTTGATGGCATCGAGGATCGTCGATTTTCCGCACTCATTTTCTCCGGAGATCAGGGTGAGATTTTCTGCAACCGGAACGACCGTGTTGGTAAATCCATACCAGTTGATCAGCTGTACATTGCGTAAAACTATTTTACTCATCGCTCTCCTCACTTTCTGCCTCTTCCAGGTCTGCCATGTCCGCTGCCTCGAAATCTTCCTGTTCCACAAATTCTGCCATCACCTGTTTCAACTGTCCGATATCCAGACAGAACTGCAAAGAAGGATAGAGACGCACAGCCCCGTCCTCTTTTGTGATATCGTCACTGTAATCGATCAGGCAGAATCTGCGGAAGGTCGCATATGCCTTTTTAAACTCGACCGGCGTCAGCTCAATATCATAAAGCCTGCATTTGTCGATAATCTCACCGACCGTCACATAGACTGCCTCTTCATAACCCATCCGCTCCAGAAATAAAAGCCACAGCACCAGCAGCAGCTTCATGTGCCTCTGGTCAAAATGATAAAGGTTCAATCGTTTCAGCCCAACCGTTTCTTTATCATCATCATTTGGCTGCAGCATCGCCACACCCATCTGTTCTTCCACAACCACTTTGTAGCCGATCACTGCCAGATACTGGTTCATGTCGTAACGGTTGGATTCGGAGGCCACAAACTGATAGAGCTTTTCTTCTTTGTCTTTTACAAGAAATGTCGTATCCAGAAGCCGCCGCACACAGCGTTTGAACAGATACGCATCCTCGTCGCTCATATTGCTTATAAAACTTAAATCCTGCATATAAATTTACCTCATTGTATTTGTAAAGCGGACATTCACAATCCGCTTCTCCGCGTTCAAAAAGATGCCCTGTGAATATTTTCGTACCCTGTGATCCACAATTCTGACATCTTTATTTTCTCGAGATCACCACATTACTGATATCGGCAATTTTCGTGCTCACTTTTTCGTCCTTGATACGAACTTCGTATGGAAATTCTGCATTTTTCGCATAAAGCATCGCCGCTGCGATCATCAGTGCCTCTTCTTTTGTCTGCACACCCTTTTCTTTCAGCTCCATGCTCACATCCAATCCAAGTGCCTCATCCAGATATGCTCCGACACGGGCCGGAGCATATCGGTTCGGTGCACTGCGGAACAGATTCTCCGTCCGTTTCTGCATCTCTTCTTCCGACATCGCATTGGTGTTTAATGCGATATTCTGACCTTCGTTGCGGATACGCCGATTCTGCTCGAATGATTTGTAACCAACGTATTTCTGGTTGATAACACAAGTGCATTTTTCCACTTTTTCCATCGCCGCATCCTGCTCTTCTTTTGAAATCCTGGAAACACGGTCCAGGAAATCGCCGAGAAGATTCTCCAGTCTGACACGGCTACTCGCCATCTGCATAATCCTCGTATTTGCCAGATTATAATAACTGTTGATGCGAGTATCAATCAGTTCCATATTTTCTTCGTATTCCACACTCAGGAAATACTGGAGTTCCGCCATGTAACGATCCACACGGGAAATTGCCTGCTCTTTCGGGCAACGCAGACGTTTTCCACATTCTTCGACCATTTTCTCATACATATCCCCATAACGCAGATCCTCGATCCGGTCACGGATGAAAGAAAGCTGGGTAGGGATCAGTCCGTTGTTTTTTACGAAGAAATATTCACTGAAGAACCGGTCCAACATTTCATTTTTCATAATGAACTGCCCGAAACTGTTCATGTCCTGAAATTCGATGACTGTTTTCATGATATCCGATATACTGTCTTTTAAATCAGCCAGCTCATTACGAAGCTCGGTTTCATTTTCCATCATCGGCACCAGAATGTTTGAGTACGGACGTTCTTTTCGCACCGAGCCTTCTTCCGATGCGGATTTCATGATCTCATACATTGAGAGAATGCGGTTTGACATCGTACCTTCATTTTTCTTTTCAGTCAGTTTATCCAGAAAATCAATCACTCTTCGGCAATCCGTCGAAAGATTTACAACATATTCTCCGCTGCGTCCGATCTGCCGTGGCTTGATCCATCCACATTCACGGAAAATGGCCAGAATCTCAGCCGCCTGAAGCTGCACCGCCTCATTCTCATCATCCGCTTCTTCGATCAGTCGCTGAATCTCTTCGTTTTTCAGATACAGCGTGATACTGTCCTTTGCATCCGACTCGTAGAGAACCGGAAGTTCCTTCGAACGGTCGATCAAAATCCGGATACAGTCATAATAAATCCTGCGGTACTTGAACGTAAGCGGTTTAAAAAACGACTCGTTCTTTATGTAATCAAAAAAATTCATAGTTTATTTATCTCCTAAGCTGCTGCGGCATTTGCATTGATCTGGTCGATCACTTTCCGAATTCCCATCCATACGTTCAGATCCGTAAAAATGTCCACGACACTTCCCTGATCCGTAAATGGTGCCTCCTGAAGCACCGACAGATCTTTCATCATGCCATTTTGCACAATGTATTCCACGATCTGATTTACGAAATAAATCTGCCTGCTGTCCAGGCTGTTTTCATCCAGATATTCTGAAAATGCTTCTTTTGCAGCGTTCATATCCAAGCCGACAATTTCACGGACAAATTCTCCGAGCGGCTTCTGCCCGTACTCCGTCTCATACTCTTCTTTTGTCCCCAGTTCTCCCCAGAGGATCTCTTCCAGAAGCTGTACATCCGCCGCTGTCAGCGGCTGATTATTCTTCAGCCTGGCAATCGCCTCATTATCCTGATGCCTGCGGACATAATATTCTGCTTTCGCTTTATAATTTTTCAGGTCATCATTTTCCAGCTCTGACTCTTTCCATTCCATCGCCAGAAGTTCATCCGCAAAATCGGTATCATACCGCTTTCCTTCTTTTTCTTTGATATATTTGATCAGTTCCCGCAGATTTTCACGGATATGTTCAAATTCATCCACACCGGCCGTCTCCAGATAATCCGTGTGCAGGATCTGATTCAGCAGTTTTTCCTGTGCTTTGATCTGCGGAATATTGGCAACACCTGCCACCGCACGCACCTTTTTCAGAAGATCCTTTCTCGCTTTTCCATATTTATTTCCCATCAGATAAGCAAGCTCAATCCCATAGAGCAGTGCGTCAAAACGAACGGCGGACGCCTCTTCCTGATCCGGCATGATCAGCGGTGCAACCTCCTCCTGAACGGTCAGCGTATCCTCGTAACGGATATTCTGATAATTCTCCGAATTGGAATAATATTCCACATATTTCAAATGCTGACGCACCGCAAAATTATCCCGGCTCAGTTCCTGTACTTTTCCCTGCATACTCTCAACCAGGTTTTTGCGATAGGCAATCAGTCTTTCTGTCTGATATTGTAAATCCTGCAATTTATACGAAATCTGAAATTTCAGATTAAAAATCGCACTCTGCAAAGGTAGCCGGACTGCTGTCTCTTTTCCCTTCTGCATCCGAAAAAACTCGAAATTCCCGCAGAAATCAAAAATATAGAATTTCTGCTTATCCTCACCATCCAAAAGTCCCGGACAGAGCCTCGTTCCACGCCCGATCATCTGCCAGAATTTTGCCTTGCTCATTACCTTTTTAAAAAAGACCAGATTTAAAATTTCCGGCACATCGATTCCCGTATCCAGCATATCAACGGAAATGGCGATCTGCGGCAGTTTATCCGGCTCCGAAAACTGATCGATCAGGCTCTGGGAATGGCTGATACGATTGTCGATCACTTTTGCATAACCCGGCAGATGTGAATATTCTTTATTGAACACCTCAAATATTTTTTCCGCATGAGCATGACTTTTCGCAAAAATAATCGTCTTGCCGAGCTTTTCTCCGTAGTCTGTATGGATTCCATGTGTCATTAAAATGTCCAGCACCTGTCTGATCGTATCGTCATTGAAAATCCAGGTATTCAGTGCTGAGGACTGAATCCGCTCCACAACCTGTCCGTTTTCATCCACAAAGGTGTTCTCGTATGCTTCTTTATCTTCGTCCGAAAGCTCATCATACGCAATGCCCTCTTCCAGGAATTTCAGCTTTGTTTCCACCGAAAGGAAATCCACCAGATAACCGTCTTTTACCGCCTGTGCCAGCTCATAACCGTAAGTCGGCACGCCTTTCTCCAGCTCAAAAATGCTGTAGGTATTTTTATCGATCTCATCTTTCGGCGTCGCAGTAAGACCAACAAGCGGTGCATCAAAATATGTGAAAATGTCTTTGTATTTATTGTAGATCGAACGATGTGCCTCGTCACAGATCACAAGGTCAAAATGGCCGCTCGTAAATAATTTTCCGTCTTCGTCCCGTGTGGCATCAATGCAGTTGATCATCGTCTGATAAGTCGAAAAAATACAGTGTGCATGCAGATTGCTTTTCTCCTCACACAGATTTGCCACCGAAAGATCCGGCAGCATATTGACAAAGCTTCGTTTTGCCTGTGTGACAAGGGAAGTGCGGTCCGCAAGAAACAAAATATTTTTCACCCAGCCGTTTTGCAGAAGCACATCGCAAAGTGCGATCACCGTCCTTGTCTTTCCCGATCCAGTCGCCATGACAAGCAGTGCTTTTCTTCTGTTCTTTTTATCAAAGCTCTCGCATACTGCCTTGATCGCCTCTTCCTGATAATACCTTCCGGCGATTTTTTTATCAATCCGGACACTGCCAAGGTCGCCCCGCATGGTTTTTAAATTAAACCATTTTTCGAGATCTCTTCTGGAATAAATGCAGGAAACCTGCCGCTCCGGATACTGTCCGTCCACAATCCTCGTCTCAAATCCGTTCGTAAGGAAAATGACCGGTCTGCGTCCATACTGCCGCTCCAGAGAATCCGCATATAACTCTGCCTGCTGCCGTCCGCTCGCCACATCTGCACAGGTCTTTTTCGCTTCGATCACCGCCAGCGGCCGGTGTGCATCGTCATAAAGCACATAATCCGCAAAACCGCTGCCTGATTTATTGGGCATGCCATAGACTTCGACTTCATTCAGCCAGTTCTTTCCTTCCATCCATCCGGCATCAATCAGCATCGTATCGATATATTGTTTGCGGGTTGCATACTCCGACAGCTCCAGCGGCTTCGGAACATACGTCTGCTTCTGCTCCTCACGCCTGGAAGTCAGTTCTGCCTTCAATGCTTTATTTTCTGCGATCAAAGCCTCCAGATCAATATCCGGAAAGGCTGTCTCCGCTGCCAGAATCTCCTGATTCTGCTCCAGAAGACCTGCATCAAACTGCCCCTCCTGATAATCATCCGCATAACAATAAGCTACAAAATCCAGAAATATATAAAGATTCTCAAGGCACAGCTTCGCCTGATCCAGCGTCAGCTTTCTTCCCGTATGTGCCACCTGATTTGCCACCCTGCGAATAAAATCCATTCTCCGCAAAATGTCTGCATCCACAATTCCTTTAAGCTCTTCCGTATTCAGCAGACTGACCAGCTTGTCCTGATATGGCATCACCAGCATATCGTCAACCGAATACATCCATTTGACGGCAAATTCCATCGCCCGCCGGCAGTTCATCACGCTCGCCTCCGGGTCAATCATCAGGATCTTTTCCGCCGCCACCGCAACATCCGCAAACGCTGCAAACTGCGGAATATCCTTCAGGAAATCAAAGTTCGTCACGCCGCCACCCCCTCTTGTTGTATTTTCGTGAAATGTCTTCTGATATTTTAACACGAAGTGGTTTTTCTCACAAGAAAGTTATAAGGGGAATCCTGCAAAGTTATGAGAGGAATCCTGCAAATCCGGTAAATTCTGCTTGAAAACACATATTTCACCAGAGAATAACAGGTTCGGTTCCTGTTCACAAAAGAAAAACATTGTACAAATGGCAGCTTCCTATTACAATGATATTAACTTAAGAGCTTACCGCTTTGAAAATACATACGCTAGGAGGAACGCTTATGATTTTATGCTGCAAACACTGCGGAAATTGCAGAGAAAGCAATCATCTTGCAGAAAACTGCGATTATTGTGGAAATGAAATGGTTCAACTGTTATCCGACGAAGAGTTAAGCCATATTGATCCCCAAGAATTACCTCAGATCATCGAAGCGATGCGTGCAGGTTATCGATATGGCAATCCGGATTATGACGAAAAATTGTGGGACAGTCGTGCAAAAAAAGAAGAAATACAACGGGCAGAAAACGAAAAACAGGATCTGGATTATCGTGAAAAAACCCACATGGTAACAACCGGATTTCAGTTTGAAGGTTATGAAATCGTATCTTACCTTGGAATTGTCGCTGGAGAAGTAGTTCTTGGCACCGGATTTCTCTCGGAATTTACTTCTTCATTTGCTGATTTCTTTGGCGTGCAATCCGGGATGTTCGAGGAAAAGCTTGAGACGGCAAGGCACGCTGCCATGGATAAACTGATCAAAAAATCAGCTGCATTGGGTGGAAATGCAGTCATTGGCATTGACATTGACTACAACATGTTTTCCAATAATGTAATCGGAGTCATTGCAAACGGGACATCTGTTGTAATCAGAAAGATCAAATGAATTACCGATAATTACCGTTCAAAATACTGCCGATAATTTGACACAAAAGCCGTTTTATGCTATGATACAGACAGTTCATATTTAAATACAAAAAGGTGCTACCATGACGGTTCGCCTGATGTTTATTAGGTTAAAAATAACCGTTCAGTTTCCTAGGCTGGGGCGGTTATTTTTTTGTCTTTTCCGCCATTTACAAGAAATATAGCCTGATTTTTTGTGAATATTCAGCCAGAAGTCCGTGTTTTAGCACATTATATATTAACAAACTTTTTATTATTTTGATTTGTCAACTTGATTAACGAACTGTTCAAACTCAATTTGACTATCTATAGGTGGCATAATAAAATCTAATTCTGCCAATATTTTCATCGTCAAGTATTTTGTTAATCCTCCTAATGACTGCTGTTGAAGATATATCAATTTATCCTCCAACTGATATCTAAAAAGCTGATACGACCAGTCCCCTTTCAATTTCAATACATAAGTTCTCTGATATGCATTAAATTTTCCATTATAATATTTAACATCATACTTTCCAGCAGCATTATTACCAGCTAATAATAAAGCTTCTTGATTAAAAGCAAACTTGTCAATTCTCAGCACTTCTTTTGAACAAGTAAAAAATGGATACTCTCCATCTTCTGTTGCTGCATTAGAATCAAGTTTTCCTGTTGTTGTATCAAATACATCATTCCACTTAAGAACAGAATATCCTTTATTAGCAAACATCTCCACAAATCGGGATTGAATGAGCTCGTCTAACTTTTGAAGTCCCTGTTTTCTTGTTTGAATTATAACATAAATTTTTTCCAACATTTGTGCATATTCATGTTGTTTATCAAAACCAACATCAGGAATCAAAATTTCTTCAAGTATTTTTTTACTTATAGCCTTAAACGTACTTCCAGTTCCTTTGCTTTTTAATTCTGCATTCTTTCCTTTCAAAAACCAATATACAAATTCTAATGATACTTTACTCTTGTCCGGAGTTATCGCTGCCAAACCTCTTCCAATACAGCATTTTTCCTTAGCATAATTCAACGCACCAATAGGTGCTCTTACTGAGATAAGTATATCTTCTGATTGTGCAATCTTTGTTGGAGCATTACACCAAACTCTAGTTACTGGATATCTCTCACCAAAATCTGCATTTCCTTGAAAAAATGGTATACCTTCTCCATTTTCATTATAGCTTGAAGAATCTGGAGACTGTCCCATATTTATTTTACAAACATCCTTTAACGCTACATATTTCATTTACATTTTCTCCCACAAATATGAACAGCGGAAAATTTGCTCAGGCTATGAAGCGTCTATGGGATGTTTTTACATTGCTTTGATTGACCATTGCATACTGCATCGTAGTATCGATTTGCTGATGTCCCAGTAATTTCTGTACTTGCTCGATCGGCATCCCTTTATCTATGGCTCGTGTTGCCATAGTTCGACGGAATTTATGCGGATGGATTCTCTCTAATTTTAATTCTCGCCCTAATTGTCTCAATCGTATTTCCACTCCACTGATTTTCAGGCGTTTATGCGGATCATTGAGCGTCACAAATAGTGCCGGATTATCGTCAGTCCGGCATTTTAAATAATTCTGCAAATGAAGTTTTGCCCTTGCATCAAAATATACTCGGCGTTCTTTATCACCTTTTCCGTATACAATACATTCTCTTTCATTGAAATCAATATCTGCAATATCCAGATTTACCAGCTCACCAACTCTCATCCCTGTTGAAAAAAGTAAATCTATGATGGCAAGATCGCGTTTTTCTTTGCAATTGTCACGCAAAATCTCAATACTCTCATCGGAAATCACTTCTTTTACCACTGTTTTCGTCTTGATTTTGTGAATACGTTTCACTGGACTTTTTAAAATGTGATCTTCTTCCTCCAGCCAAGAAAAGAAACTTGATAAATTGCGGCGAATATTGTCTATTGTCACCTTTCCACAATTATTGATTTTCTGATAATCAATCAAATATTGGCGAATATCCTCCGTTGCAATCTGACGCAGTGGTATTGTAATTCTTTTCAGCATATGCTCAATCGTTACACGATAATATTGAATTGTCCTGTCTGAACACCCCTCAATCTGTTTTGCCGTCAAAAACATTTCCAGATATTTCTCATTTGAAATCTCTTCCTGTACCTGTTTCGCCTCGTTCAAGTGATAAATCAGTACTTTCTGAAGCTTTTTCATCTGCATTACATTTAAAAATTCCGCCATGTCGTTTAAAATATTATAAATCTGATTCTCCATTTTTCTGCACTCCTGTTTTTTGCAGAAAGTATAACAGATTTTTTCTAAAGAATCTTATTTTCCTCGTAACATTCGAAAAGATATGATGGATTTTCATAATAAATACTGCTATTATAATCATCTATTTTCTCGCTCAGAAAAGAATTATAAACTCTAATCAATGCGTCAATTACTTCTATTTTCTCTTTTTTTGAAACCTGCTTAATAAGGCGTTTATAGACTTTTCCGATGTCCCAGTGTGTAGGAATTGCATACTGACATTCTCCGACATTATCAAAATTTCCCTGTTTAATCTGGGCTTCTTTGATAAAATCTTCGCTTACCCGATCAATGTTATCACTATGGTAAATATCCGCCAGATCGTAAATCTTATCCAGACGCTTTTTTCCTAATGCATTAACGACATCTGCCCTGGTATTTTTCGTTTTTCTTGCAATATAATCAATCAATGCACAGGTAAAAAATAAATCATTATCCTTTCTGGCTTCTCTTCCATTTTCCATCACTTAACCACCTCAAATCCCCTGTATTCCAGACATTTCAGTGCTTCTTTAGAGCAAAAGTTTATCTGATGTGTCGGATATTTAAACTTTGCCAGCACCCAGAACTGCTCTCTCGTGATCGAGCCATCCATATAATCAGAAACATAATTGTAAATCTGATCATCTGCCATCGCTCCGATCACAATATCATAATCATGTGTTTTTCCTGCTCGACAGTCAATGATAAAATCCAACCATTCATCTGTCATTTCCCGGAAATCTTTGATTTTTAACGAAGAATCTAAACGCACATCATAAATAGAAACAATCTTAGTATCATAACGTTTTGCCCATCTCTGAGCCTGTTCTTTAATAATTGTGCAATAAAAACCTGTCCCAAAATCCTTCGTGTTACGTCCCTTTCGGATTTCCGGATGTTCCACTGCCATATATCCACCGTGATATACTGTCATTTTTGCCATTTCATCACCCTTTTCATCCAAAATACTTTTGCATCAGACTGTCAAATAATCTCTGCGTCTCTTCCAAGGATTTTTGAATCTTAGATTTTGATTTGTCAAGCTGGTTAATAAACTCAACAAATTCATCTTGTTTTTCTTTCTTTGGAACAATAACCTTTAATTCACTAAGAATTTTTAAATTAATGTTCTTTTGAGCTGACTCAGGAGCTTGGGATTCTAATATTGATTGAAAAAAAGAAAACCAATAATGAATAAATATATTATTAGTTCTTTCGTTAGCATTGAATCCAACCACACTATCAGGAAAACAGGCATCAAATCTCAATATCGCTGTCTTTGCAATATTGGCTGCAATAGTAATACACAGCGTCCCTTTGTTCCACATCTTACTTTGCTGTAATCCCAACTCCGAATATGTGCTATTATACAATGTAATATATAAATCTGTATTCGCAATATCACCAGTTTGAATCAATGGATATTCACCGTCTAATAATCTAGGATCATTTCTAGGTCTATGTTTTGATACACCACGACCAAATTCTCCTAATTCAGGTAATGTAGCTTCTGGTAATCCATAAGAGTTTGAAATAGGATTACCAAATAATTCAACAAATCGGGATTTGACAAGGGTCTCCAGTTGTTCTAATTCCTGTTCTTTTTTTTCAATAACATCACTTACTTTATCAAGAATTTTTACAATTTTTCTTTGATTTTCAAGTTTTGGTAATTCAATTGGAAATTCATATAGCATTGAAAGTTTTAAATTATCGCGTACACTTCCAGTTGCCACGGCTTTTATACGCTGTAAAACAAAATCACTTTTCAAATAATAGTATAAGTACTGTCGCTCCAAATTCGGTGATACCGAAAAAACATTATACAATGGACTTACTATAACTTTTTTCTCTTTTCTTTGCCAATCTACTGATCCAACATTAATTCGTGAAGGATTATACGCAAAATATCCATATGGAACTATTTTATAAGTAGTTTTATCCTTACTTGCTACCTCTTTCCCGAAATAATCTTTGCAAAATCCTTTTGTATTTGTAACACTATAAACCGAAATATTTTCATCATCCTTATTTTTAACTGAGTACTCTTGTATATAATCTCCCAATCTCACCTTCATTTTCCATTCCTCGCTGTTTTTTCTAACTTTTTACCACCAAATTTTTTATATTTCTCCCACAAATATGAATTTCTCGCCCTTTACCTTAAATAAAGGCATCTCAGTTTTACTGTTTCTTATTTCCATATACATATTTCTTTCAGAATAACATTTTTCAGTTCCTTGTGCAAGCCGTTTCCTTTGATTTGTTGCAGTTGCTTATTATTTATGTTGTCTTTTTAATATTTTTTATTTTCTATTGATTTAAAAAGAGTTATATGTTAGTATAGTGGCAAAGCATATTTTCTTAACGTTCTTGGCATCATGCCGTCTATTAATCTATTTCACATTTCGAAAATTCATGCTTTTCTTTCAAATTAATAAAAAAGCAGGAGTTTCAAATGTTGACCGATTAGCAGACTGCATATCCACCGCACTTTTGTACACTCCTGCCAAGGGAGGTACTTCTATGGTGCAAAATGAAATGCTGAAAGCAAACCGGATGTACAAAGACACTGTATTCCGTATGCTGTTCTCTGACAGAAAAAATTTATTGTCTCTTTATAACGCAATCAGCGGTTCACATTATGATGATCCAGATAAACTTGAGATTGTGACACTGGAAAATGCCATTTATATGGGTATGAAAAATGACCTGGCTTTTATCGTTGATACCGACTTATTTCTGTATGAACATCAGTCTACTTACAATCCAAATATGCCGCTGCGTGATTTATTCTATATTTCCAGTGAATACCAGAAATTAGTAGATCACAAATCTCTCTATTCTTCTGTATTACAGAAAATACCGGCACCTCAATTTATTGTATTTTACAATGGTCTGGAAAAGAAAAAGGACTACTGGGTAAACCATTTATCCGAAGCTTTCGAAAACCAATCCAGTGATCCAAAGCTGGAACTGGAAGTTCTGACACTGAATATCAATGAGGGACATAATAAAGAACTGATGGAACAATGCCAAACTTTAAAGGAATATGCACAATATGTAAATCTTGTACGCAAATACACGAAAGATTTTGAATTAAACGAAGCGGTTGAACTGGCTGTCAATGAATGTATACATGACAACATTCTTTCCGACTTTCTTCGTGCAAACAAAGCAGAGGTGATCTCCATGAGTATATTCGAATACGACAAAGAACTGGAAGAACGTAAACTCCGTAAGGCGGAATATGAGGCTGGAGTAGCTGATGCAAAAAAGCAAACTGCTCTCGCTCTTGCTTCGAGAAATATGGGCTATACTGAAATTTCCGAAATACTTAATGTACCTGTAAAATCTGTTCTTTCCTGGATTAATTCTCAAAAATAGAATTTAATGATGCCAGGGTCAAAAGGTCTAAATCCACATGAGCTTGCTCATAGGTGGAT
>ERZ827516.1439-NODE-1439-length-20855-cov-3.617452_pt1 | contig 20855 bp, 17 predicted proteins | sample MGYA00519703_ERZ827516 | MGnify/ENA primary metagenome ERZ827516 (study PRJEB31778, sample SAMEA3449337) | human gut metagenome | biome: human gut; feature: human-associated habitat; material: faeces | place: United Kingdom | collected 2010/2012 ...
TCCGGGAAGGAGGCTTGGTTGCCTTTCCGACAGAGACAGTCTATGGCTTAGGAGCAGATGCATTGAATGCGGAAGCGTCTGCGAAGATTTATGCGGCGAAGGGGAGACCGTCCGATAATCCTTTGATCGTTCATATTCATGATGTTGATCAGGTGTATGAGATTGCGTCAGAGGTACCGGAAGCGGCGAAGAAGGTCATGGAGAAGTTCTGGCCAGGTCCATTAACAGTTATTTTAAATAAAAAGAGCTGTGTTCCAGATGGAACAACGGGAGGGCTTAAGACTGTTGCGATTCGTATGCCATCCCATCCGCTTGCTCGTGATTTTATCCGGGAGAGTGGCCGAATGATTGCAGCACCGAGTGCGAATACTTCGGGAAGGCCAAGTCCAACATTGGCATCTCATGTGTATGAAGATATGCAGGGAAGAATTCCATTGATTCTTGATGGAGGGGCTGTTGGAATCGGAATTGAGTCCACGATTATTGATATGAGTACAGATACCCCGACTATTTTAAGACCGGGATATATTACAAAAGATATGTTAGAAGAAGTGCTGCCTAAAGTGAATATTGATCCGGCAGTTACCGGACGTACTATGAAGAAGAATGTGGTAGCGAAAGCGCCGGGAATGAAGTACCGTCATTATGCGCCAAAGGGACAGCTTACATTGGTAGAAGGCGATAGGGATAAGGTGATTGCCCGGATTAATGAACTTGTTAAGGAGAAAGAAGAAGAAGGACATAAGGTAGGAGTTATTGGAACAGATGAGACATTAGATTCCTATCATGCAGATATTTTAAGAAGTATAGGAAGTCGGCAGAAACCAGAAACTGTTGCGGCGAATCTTTACCGTATTCTTCGGGAATTTGACGATTTAGAATGTGATTATATGTATTCAGAGAGTTTTTTTGAGCAAGGTTTGGGGAATGCTATCATGAACCGTATGCTAAAGGCAGCCGGATATCATCTGATTACGCTATAGGAGGGATCAGTTTGGATTATCGTAAGATTATTATTGTGGGAGAGAACAATATTGGCCGGAGCTTTATGGCAGAATGTATTTTACGGGGTATATTACAGAAGAGAAACTGCCAGAATATAGAGGTAGTTTCCAGAGGACTGGTTGTACTTTTTTCAGAACCTGTTGCTCCGGGAGCAGCAAAGATTTTAAGGGAAAAAGGCTATAGGATAGAAGATTTTCGTTCTTCCCAGCTCACAGACGAGGATCTTGCATCAGCAGATTTAGTGCTGGCTATTACAAAAGGACTCGCAGAGGAGATAAAGGAATCATTTGACGAGGCAACAAGCTGTATGTCAATTGGGACATTTATAGATACAACAGAAACAGAAGAGAGAATACCGGAAGTGACGGAGGAGAATCAGGAGACCTATCAGACCTGCTTTGATATATTGGAGCCTTTGATGGAAGCCGTTGCAGACCGGATTATCGGAGAACTTCTGGTATGATTCGAAAGAAGAAAGACTATAGTTTTTTGAGGATGCTTGCATTGATTACCCAATTGGGAATCAGCATGTTGACCTGTATTTTTCTTTGTATGATTGCCGGGAAGTTTTTAGCTGAAAGGCTTCATGCAGATTGGATTTTTCTGGTATTTCTTATATTGGGAATACTGGCAGGATTTCGTTCCTGTTATACGATAATTTTGCGTTTTATAAAATAGATTGTTTTATACTTAATAATATAATGTGTATAATATTTTGGAGCTGATTTGTGATACAGTGAAGAAAGGGGAATCAGATAAAGGTGAACTGGAGAAGATGGATAAATAAAGATAATGAAACTTTATTTGATTTAATTTTCGGATGTATTGTGTACAGTATTGTTTTTGAAGCGATAGGGCTTCTTGTCGTGGAGAATAAAGAAAGCTACAGTCTGGGGCTGTTACTTGGGACAGCTGTAGCGATAGGACTTAGCGTGAGTATGTACAAGAGTCTGAACAATTGTCTTGTGATGACGGAACATCAGGCGAGGAGGAACATGGTATTTAGCACGCTTTTAAGGGCAGTGGTTATATTATTGGCTGCATGGATTGGAATGCGTTCAGGATATTTTAGTTTTCCGGGAATAATTATTGGAATTCTGGGACTGAAAATATCTGCATATTTTCATGCATATACTAATGTATATATAACAAAGAAATTATATAAGAAAGGAAGGTAAAGGTATGGGAAGCAGCGATGTGGATTTTTTTATCCATAGTTATTATGAATTTAAGCTGTTTGGGGTTACCCTCTCTATCAATACTACGATGGTCACGACAGTAATTGTTTGTCTGATATTATTGGCTTTGATATTATTTGCCAGACATGAGATCATGAAAGATTATGACGAACCGAATGTTGTGCAGAATGTAGTAGAGATGATAGTGGAGAAGATGGATGCCATGGTTGTGAGCAACATGGGTATTCACGCAAAGAAGTACCTGAATTATGTAGAGGCGCTGATGGCGTTTATCTTTTTATCCAATATTTCAGGACTTTTCGGATTACGGCCGCCAACGGCAGATTTTGGAACCACATTCGGTCTGGCACTGATTACATTTGTGATGATTGAGTATGCTTGGATAAAGACAAAGGGATTTGGAATCATAAAAGATTTATTAGATCCGTTTCCAGTCTTTCTCCCGATTAACATCATCAGTGAGTTTGCCACTCCGGTCTCCATGTCACTGCGTTTGTTTGGTAATGTAACAGCAGGAACGATTATGCTCGGCCTGTGGTACGCATTGATGCCGTGGTTTACAAAGATTGGAATACCGGCATTTCTACATGCATATTTCGATTTCTTTTCTGGAGCAATCCAGACATATGTATTTGGAATGTTAACAATGGTATTCATATCAAACCGTTATGATTAGGAGAGACTGTAACGGTTTGTTTACAGGTTTTCTGACAAAAGAAAGAGAATGTATTTAAGGAGGAGTTTATTATGACAGGAATTACAAACGAAGGTTTAGTTTTAGCTTGTTCCGCAATTGGTGCAGGTCTTGCGGTTATCGCAGGTATCGGACCTGGTGTTGGTCAGGGTATTGCAGCCGGTTATGGTGCTTCTGCAGTAGGACGTAATCCGGGAGCAAAGGGTGATGTTATGTCTACCATGCTTTTAGGACAGGCCGTAGCAGAGACAACAGGTCTTTACGGATTGGTTATCGCACTGATCCTTCTGTATGCTAACCCATTAATCGGAAAGCTGTAAGATGAGTCCTCGAGAATTCGAAAGGAGGCCATAAAGTGTTATTAGAGGCACTAAAGTATGATAACAGAATATTTGGCCTGGACCCACAGCTTGTATTTCAGGTAGCATTTCAGATGCTCGCCATCTTTATTTTATTTTTAGCTGCAAGTTATCTGCTTCTTGATCCGGTAAGAAAGATTTTGAATGACCGTAAAGAGCGGGTAATGAAGGAGCAAAAAGAGGCGAAGGAGAGTCGGGAACAGGCAATTCGTTTTAAGGATGAGTATGATACGAAGCTGAAACGGATTGATAAAGAGGCGGAACAGATTTTAAGTGATGCCAGAAAGAAGGCCATGCAGCGGGAGAATGAGATTATCGCAGACGCACGAGCGGAGGCAGCCCGTATCATGGAGAATGCAAAGAGTGAGGCAGAGCTTGAGAAGAAGCGTGTTAAAGATGAAGTAAAACAGGAGATTATTTCTGTTGCCGCGCTTATGTCAGAGAAGATTATTGCCGCATCTGTTGATGAGCAGACACAGAATGCTCTGTTTGAGCAGACATTAAAAGAGATGGGAGATAAAACATGGCTAAACGAGTAAGCAGTATTTACGGCAATGCTTTGTTTGAGCTGGCAGTCGAGGAGAAGAAGATGGATGCCCTTTTATCAGAGGTGCAGACATTGCAGCAGATTCTTCTTGAGAATGCGGACTTACTCTCTCTTTTAAATCATCCGGAAGTAAGCAAGATAGAGAAGTTAGACTTGCTGAAGAATATATTTTCCGGACGGGCATCGGATGAGGTGCTGGGATTTCTCAGCATTATTGTGGAGAAGGACAGACAGAAAGACATTCCAAAGATTTTTGAATTTTTCGTAGACAAGGCGAAGGAATATAAGGGAATTGGTAAGGTAAAGGTTGTTTCTGCCACAGAACTTTCTGCCCGCCAGAAGGAAAAACTTACAAAGCGTCTTTTAGAGACGACGAAATACACTTCCTTTGAAGTAGATTATCAGATAGACCCGGCATTGCTTGGAGGTCTGATCATCCGAATAGAAGACAGAGTGTTAGACAGCAGTCTTAAAACGCAGATTGAGAAGCTCAGCAAGGGATTATCAAAGTTGAGTTTGGAGAAAGAAGGTGTAGTTGGGGTTGGTTAATTTAAGACCGGAAGAAATCAGTTCCGTAATCAAGGAACAGATTAAGAATTATACGGCGAAGCTAGAAACCACCGATGTTGGTACTGTTATTCAGGTGGCGGATGGTATTGCGCGTATTCATGGTCTGGAGAATGCAATGCAGGGTGAACTTCTGGAATTCCCGGGAGAAGTATACGGCATGGTCATGAACTTAGAGGAAGACAACGTTGGTGTTGTACTTTTAGGTGATTCCCGTGCAGTTAACGAGGGAGACGTGGTAAAGACTACTGGAAGAGTAGTAGAAGTTCCTGTTGGAGATGCACTTACCGGCCGTGTTGTAAACGCATTAGGACAGCCGATTGACGAAAAAGGACCAATTGATACAGATAAATATCGTCCTGTAGAGAGAGTTGCCTACGGTGTTATTGACCGTCAGGCAGTAGATACTCCGGTACAGACCGGAATTAAGGCGATTGACTCCATGGTTCCAATTGGACGTGGACAGCGTGAGTTGATCATTGGTGACCGTCAGACAGGTAAGACGGCCATTGCAGTTGACACGATCATCAACCAGAAGGGTCAGAATATGCACTGTATTTATGTAGCCATCGGACAGAAGGCTTCTACAGTTGCAGGTATTGTAAAGACATTAAAAGAACATGATGCGATGGAATACACAACCGTTGTCGCTTCCACTGCCAGCGAGTTAGCACCATTACAATATATCGCACCATATGCAGGATGTGCAATCGGTGAAGAGTGGATGGAGCGTGGAGAGGATGTACTTATCATTTATGATGATTTAAGTAAGCATGCTACGGCATACCGTACCCTGTCCTTACTTCTTAGAAGACCACCAGGACGTGAGGCATATCCTGGAGACGTATTCTATCTTCATTCAAGATTATTAGAGAGAGCGTCAAGACTTTCTAAGGAACTTGGCGGTGGTTCACTTACAGCGATTCCGATTATCGAGACACAGGCAGGCGATGTTTCTGCTTATATCCCGACAAATGTTATCTCCATCACAGACGGACAGATTTATCTGGAAACGGAGATGTTCCACGCAGGTTTCCGTCCGGCGATCAATGCGGGTCTTTCCGTATCCCGAGTAGGTGGAGCAGCACAGATTAAGGCGATGAAGAAGATTGCAGGTCCAATCCGTACAGAACTTGCTCAGTATCGTGAACTTGCGTCCTTTGCCCAGTTTGGTTCCGAACTTGATGATGATACAAGAGAACGTCTTGCACAGGGTGAGCGTATTAAAGAAGTATTAAAACAGCCACAGTATCAGCCTCTTGCTGTAGAGAAACAGATTGTTATCATTTATGCGGTAACGAGAAAGTATCTTCTTGATGTACCAGTAGAGCGTATTGCAGAGTTTGAGAAGGGACTTTATGAATTTGTAGAGACAAAGTATCCAGAGATTTATAAGGCAATCCGTGAAACAGGAGAAATCAACAGTGAGACAGATGTGTTAATTCAGAAGGCCATTACAGAATTTAAGAATCAATTTTAAGGATGGTGATTGAATATGGCATCAATGCGAGATATTAAGAGGCGGAAAGAAAGTATTCAGAGTACGCAGCAGATTACCAAAGCAATGAAGCTCGTATCCACTGTTAAGCTTCAGAAAGCCAGAACCAGAGCGGAGAGTGCAAAGCCGTATTTCCAGAAAATGTACGATACGGTGCAGTCGATTCTCTCAAAATCAGGCAATATCGAACATCCTTACCTGACATTTAACGGCTCAGAAAAAAAAGCCGTAATCGTTGTAACCTCAAACCGTGGACTTGCAGGCGGCTATAACAATAACATTGTAAAGCTTGTCGCAGACAGCGGACTTCCAAAAGAGAGTGTAGAGATTTACGGAATCGGTAAAAAGGGTATCGAATCCTTTGAGCGAAGAGGATACTATATCGCATCCGATGATTCCGATATTATCAATGAGCCCCTCTTTTCTGATGCAGTAGAGATTGGACGTAAAGTTCTTGATGCTTATGCAGCGGGAGAGATAGGCGAGATTTATCTGGCGTATACCGGATTTAAAAATACGGTAGTGCACACACCAGAATTTATCAAACTCCTCCCTGTGGAAGTGAAGGCGGAGGAAGAAAGCGAGAAAAAGAGCCAGGCACCGATGAACTATGAGCCGGAAGCAGAGGAATCTCTCGATTTGCTGATTCCAAAGTATATAAACAGTATTATATATGGGGCATTTATTGAGGCAGTAGCAAGTGAGAACGGAGCCAGAATGCAGGCGATGGATGCTGCTACAAGCAATGCGGAGGAGATGATTTCCACTCTGTCCCTCGCTTATAATAGAGCAAGACAGGGTGCGATCACGCAGGAATTAACCGAGATTATTTCAGGTGCGGAAGCTCTGAATTAACAAATATTAAAGGAGTAAATAAATGGCAGAACAGAATACAGGTAAAATCACCCAGGTTATCGGTGCAGTACTCGATATCCGATTCGACCAGGGTGTTCTTCCAGAAATTAACGATGCCGTTGAAATCCGTAGAAAAGATGGCTCCAAGCTGGTTGCAGAGACAGCACAGCATCTCGGTGACGATATTATCAGATGTATCGCAATGGGTCCGACAGACGGACTTGTAAGAGGAATGGAGGCCATTGCCACAGGCGGACCAATTACCGTACCTGTGGGGGAGGTTACTTTAGGACGTATCTTTAACGTTCTTGGAGAGCCAATTGACAAAAAGCCTGTGCCGGAAGGAGTAAAGAGAAATCCAATTCACCGTAAGGCACCGACTTTTGCGGAACAGGCAACAGAAACAGAAATCTTAGAGACTGGTATCAAAGTAGTAGACCTTCTCTGTCCTTACCAGAAAGGTGGAAAGATTGGCCTTTTTGGAGGTGCCGGTGTAGGTAAGACCGTACTCATTCAGGAATTAATCCGTAACGTAGCGACAGAGCATGGTGGATATTCCGTATTTACCGGTGTAGGAGAGCGTACCCGTGAAGGTAATGACCTCTATACAGAGATGAGTGAGTCCGGCGTTATTGATAAAACAGCGATGGTATTTGGACAGATGAACGAGCCGCCAGGAGCACGTATGCGAGTAGGTCTTACTGGACTGACAATCGCAGAGAATTTCCGTGATGAAGGTGGAAAGGATGTCCTTTTATTCATTGATAACATTTTCCGTTTCACACAGGCAGGTTCTGAGGTTTCCGCTCTGTTAGGACGTATGCCGTCAGCCGTTGGTTATCAGCCGACTTTAGCAACTGAGATGGGTGAATTACAGGAACGTATCGCATCAACCAAAAACGGTTCCGTTACTTCCGTACAGGCAGTCTATGTGCCTGCAGACGACTTAACTGACCCGGCGCCTGCAACGACATTCGCACATCTGGATGCAACGACCGTTCTTTCCAGAAAAATCGTTGAGCAGGGTATTTATCCGGCAGTTGATCCGTTGGAGTCAAACTCACGTATTCTTGAGGAGGATGTTGTCGGAAAAGAGCATTATGAGACAGCAAGACGTGTACAGGAGATTCTTCAGAAATACACAGAGTTACAGGATATCATTGCAATTCTCGGTATGGAGGAGCTCTCTGAGGAGGATAAATTAACTGTTTACCGTGCAAGAAAGATTCAGAAGTTCTTATCCCAGCCGTTCCATGTTGCAGAGAACTTTACCGGGGTACCGGGCAAATATGTGCCGTTAAAAGATACTGTACGTGGATTTAAGGCAATCGTTGACGGTGAGATGGATGAATATCCGGAAGCTGCATTCTTTAACGTAGGAACGATCGAAGATGTCATTGAGCGGGCAAAGACAATGGGTAATACCGGTTCCGCCAGCTAGGAGGGAGGAACATGAATACATTTAGCTTAAAAGTAATTGCCTGTGATAAGGTATTTTACGATGGAAGATGTGCACAGGTAGTCCTGCCGCTCCATGATGGTTTAAAGGCGATCCAGGCGCACCATGAAAATATGGTGTTTGCCGTGGAGGTCGGAGAGATCCGTATCTTAGAGGAAAACGGAAACACGATCTACGGTGTTACGGGAACCGGGTTTGCGCAGATCATCAACAACCGTGCAACAGTCATTGTAGACACCTGTGAATCACCGGAGGAGATCGATGTAAGACGTGCGCAGGAAGCAAAAGAGCGTGCGGAAGAACAGCTTCGCCAGAAACAGAGCATTGAAGAGTATCATCGCTCCAAAGCCTCATTAGCGCGTGCTATGGCACGTCTTAAGGTGGGAAGCAAGGATAAACCGATCGGCTATTAATGACGGAATTTTGAGGGCGGACAGTGCTTGTCTGCTGTCTGAATCTTTGCATGTAGACAGCTTGTCGGCTACTGATGGCGGACTTTCGAGGGCAGACAGCCGTATACTTCTTTGAACATACGGTTGAATACCTTATAGTTGATAAAACCGTGGCGTTCCATGATCTGTGTAATGCTGTCGCCGGTCTGCATGAGGTCAGAATAAATATGGGAAAGCCGTACCATGTTGACGTATTCTAAGAAGGTGAATCCCATGTTTTTCTTAAAGAAACGGCAGAAGTATTCGGGATTGAGTGCAAAACGGTCTGAGATATCCGAGAGGGAGAGCGGTTCCATATAATGCCTTTCCACATAAGTTATGATATCTTTTAGCCTTGTGAGCGTTTTGGTATCCTGCGAGACGGTACTCTGTGACTGCGGCAGGACGTAAGAAGTATAAAGTATATAAAGAAAATGATGAAGGTGGCTGCCAAATAAAAACTGGTAGCCATTTTTTTCATTTTTATATAAGTAACCCATGGTCAGTAAGTGATCCCGCATTTCGCAGAATACGGGGGCATTTTTATATTTTTCCGCAGAAAAGTATTCCTGAAAACGGATGGAGGCAAAACCGGGAAGCATCTGGTTAAAGAAGTCAAACGGGATCTGCAGCAGGTAGGTTTCCGTTCTGCCGATCGTGCGGGTGTAATGGATGTCACCGGAATTCACCAGAAAGATATCGCCTGTGTGCAGCAGGAAGGATTCCTCGCGGCAGATGACATGCATGGAGCCGGAGGAGATGTAGAGGATCTCGACATGTGCGTGCCAGTGGCTTGGGACGAGCTGGTTGTCGGACTGGTAGATGTCAAAATAGACGGGGAGTTTAGGTTTGGAGGTGATGATCTCGTGGGTGGTCATGGTGGTGGGGTTCCTTTCGTATAGTTTTGGCGAGCCTTCCTGCAGCCTGACCGGTGCCGGGGTGGAAGCCTTTTGGAAAGGCGTGCGAAAACCGCCGGACGATACAGTGAAGCGGACGTTGTTGCTGAATTCATAATAAGTCAATATCGACCGAAATACAAGTCATTATCTGCCTTGAAATTAAGGTGTGGGGTAAGTATGATAAGAACATAGAAAATGATAAATAATCAGAGACGTAGAGAGTTGTAAGAAAGACAACTTATTTGGAAAGAAGTAAACACGTTTATCAGAAAGTGGACGTAGTTGGAAGTAAAACTCATCAGGAACCTAGCGTCGTTGGAAACAAAACCCATCAGGAACCTAAAGCCGTTGGAAACAAAACTCATCAATAACCTGAACCCGTTGGAGGCAAAACTCCCCAACAACCTGCATCTGTTGCGAGGGGGACGCAGATTTAAAAGAAGGTGCTGGGGAGCCGTCGGTCCTTAGCGACCGTATTTTGGTCGCTTAGTACCGCTACGAGCGACACGCAGCGAGAGCGTGCCTTCGTTAAATCTGTGTATGCCTCACAACATTCACAGCCTAAAGAGGAGTTTTGCATCCAACGCTCACAGCCTAAAGAGGAGTTTTGCCCAAACATTCACAGCCTTCGGAAGAGTTTTGCCTCCAACGCCCACCCACCAAATATTTCAAAAAGGAGCCCACAATCATGGAAAAATGGCAAAGATCACTTTATCAACCCAACCTCCCTCTCGGAGCTGACGGCACCAAAGTCACCGCCTCAAAAGCACACATCACCCTGTCAAAAGAAGCCGCCAAAGAAGGCATGGTTCTTCTAAAGAACAATGAAAGCCTTCTCCCATTTCAGGCAGGCACCAAACTCGCCCTGTTTGGAAAAGGCAGTTTTGACTATGTCAAGGGTGGTGGCGGAAGCGGAGATGTAACCGTTGCTTATACGACAAATTTGTATGAGGGATTCAAGAAGCTGCCGGGAAAAGTAGAAGTGTATGAGGCACTCTCTGATTATTACCGTAAAGAGGTAGAAAAACAGTACGAGGCAGGAGCAGAACCAGGAATGACAGTAGAGCCTGCGTTTCCGGAAGAAACTGCAAAAAAAGCGAGAGCGTACACGGACACGGCAGTGATCTGCATCAGCCGTTTTTCCGGGGAAGGCTGGGACAGAAAGAGTTCTTATGATAAGGAGATGGATGAGTCGGTACAGACAGATCCGCTGCTGGAAAAGGCAGAGCGCATTTTTCCGGACGGAGACTTTTACCTGACGAAGGAAGAGAGCGCGATGGTGGAACAGGTGCAGCAGTTGTTCCCGAAGGTGGCAGTCGTTATGAATGTCGGCGGCATGGTCGATACGGACTGGTTTGCAGAAAATGAAAAAATTCAGGCGGTGCTGATGGCATGGCAGGGGGGTATGGAAGGCGGAAACGCAGCAGCAGAGCTTCTGTGCGGCGTCGGCAGTCCATCCGGAAAACTTTCCGACACATTTGCAAAGAAACTGGAAGACTATCCGTCATCGGAGACATTCCATGAATCGGTAAAATATGTCGATTATAAAGAAGATATCTACGTCGGCTACCGCTATTTTGAGACAATACCGGGGGCTGATAAAGCCGTCAATTATCCGTTTGGCTACGGTCTTTCCTACACGACTTTCGAGCGTGCGTTAGTATCTGCGGAAGAAAAACAGGGTGTGATCCGCGTGCGTGTCAATGTGACCAACACCGGAAAATATCCGGGAAAAGAAGTCATGCAGTTATATGCGCAGGCACCGCAGGGCGTACTTGGAAAGGCAAAGAGAGTCCTTGCAGCATTTGAAAAAACACGACTGTTAGCACAGGGAGAAACGCAGCTTCTGACGTTAGAGGCACCGGTGGCACAGCTTGCATCCTATGATGATCTGGGAAAAATTCAGAAATCTGCCTATGTGCTGGAAAAAGGTAAGTATCAGTTTTATCTTGGCACGTCCGTGCGGGAAACAGAGCAGGTATTTTGTTTTACAATGCCAGAGGATACCGTAACAGAGCAGCTTACCGCAAAACTGGTTCCGACTTCACTTGCGGAGCGCATGCTCTCCGATGGAAGTTTTGAAAAACTGCCGCAGTCCGAACCGAATGATCCGGATTACTCCGCAATCAAACGTGTTCCGAGGGAGGAAAGCGATGGATTTTCACCGGCTGTCCGCGCACTGCCGGGACATCAGATCTGGTCACAGCCGTATAAGAAAGACGCACATATTTTTATGGAAGTTGCAGAAGGAAAGATCACGCTGGATGAATTTGTGACACAGATGACGGATGAGGAACTTGCGCATATTTTAGGCGGACAGCCGAATACCGGTGTGGCAAATACATTTGGATTTGGAAATATGCCGGAGTATGGAATCCCGAATATTATGACGGCGGACGGACCTGCCGGACTCCGCATTGAGAAAAAATGCGGCGTAGTTACGACGGCGTGGCCGTGTGCGACACTTTTAGCATGTACCTGGAACCCGGATGTGTTATATCAGGTTGGTGCAGCAGGTGCCGCTGAGGTGAAGGAAAATAACATTGCCGTCTGGCTGACGCCTGCGGTCAATATCCACAGAAGTCCGCTTTGCGGAAGAAACTTCGAGTATTATTCGGAAGACCCATATCTGACCGGAAAAATGGCTTCTGCAATGGTAAAGGGAATCCAGTCAAAACATATCGCTGCAACGGTCAAACATTTCGCCTGCAACAATAAGGAGACGAACCGTAAGGAAAGCGATTCCAGAGTGTCCGAGCGGGCAGCAAGGGAGATTTATCTAAAGGCATTTGAGATCATTGTAAAAGAGGCAGATCCGTGGTGCATCATGTCATCTTACAATATCGTAAACGGACACAGAACCTCTGAGAACCGTGAACTTTTAGAGGACATCTTAAGAGGCGAGTGGAACTATCAGGGCATGGTCACGACCGACTGGTGGACAAGCGGCGAGCATTATAAAGAAGTAAAAGCAGGAAATGACATCAAGATGGCATGTGGATTCCCGGAGAGCCTGCTCCGCGCGAAAGAGGCAGGAGTACTGACAAGAGAAGAGATGGAGATCTGCGCAAAGCGTATTTTAGGATTAATACTGAAAATTGACTGAAATCAGGCGAAAAACAATCATGGACAAAAACAATGACAGGCTGAAAAGATAACAACAGATATATAGTGTGAAAAATAAGATTTTCACACGCAAGATTTGTGCTTACGCACAAACTTGAGATGCAAATGAAAACGTTGTTTTCATTGAAAGACAGCGCAAGAATGGAGATTAAAATGGAGGATTATCATGGGTAACAGTGGAATCGGTGTTCCGCTGCCGGAACTGGCAGCATACTGTAGAGAGGCAGCAGCAGAGGGAGCCGTGCTTTTAAAGAATGAGGGGCATATGCTTCCGGTCAAAAAGGATGAGACAGTTTCTATTTTCGGGAGAAGCCAGATTGAGTATTACCGGAGTGGAACCGGTTCAGGCGGGGCGGTCAATGTGCCGTATGTCAAAAATATTTTAGACGGAATCAAAGAAAATAATGCTTTTCCTGTAAATGAGGAACTGGTAGAAACCTATAAAGAATGGTTAAAGGAGCATCCGTTTGACAATGGAGGCGGTGGATGGGCGGCAGAGCCGTGGCATCAGGAAGAGATGGAGATCACGGAAGAGATCGCATGCCGCGCAGCAGAAAAATCTAAGAAAGCTGTTTTTCTGATCGGTAGAACTGCCGGCGAGGATAAAGATTACGAGGACACGGAAGGCAGTTATCTTCTGACAAAACGGGAAAAAGAAAATCTTCGTGTTGTAACAAAATATTTTAACGAAGTGGCAGTGCTTTTAAATGTGTCTAACATCATTGATATGAGCTGGACGAAAGATGCGGCATATCAGGATCACATCAAAGCGATTCTTTACATCTGGCAGGGTGGTATGGAAGGCGCGAACGCCGTTGCAGATCTGTTATCGGGCAGAGTGACACCATCCGGAAAACTGACGGATACGATCGCGGAGAAACTTTCTGATTACCCGGCAGCAGACCATTTTGGAAGTAAGACAGAAAATATTTATGCGGAAGATATCTATGTCGGCTACCGTTATTTTGAGACATTCGCACCGGAAAAAGTAATGTATGAGTTTGGTTTCGGTTTATCTTATACGGAAATTTCCATGGAGACGGTAAAAGCGGAGAGTACAGGAAATGGAAAAGATGCAAAGATCGCACTCAGTATCCGTGTGAAAAATACCGGGGCAGCAGCCGGAAAAGAGGCTGCACAGGTTTATGTGTCCGCCCCACAGGGACAGCTTGGAAAACCGGCAAAGGTATTGTGCGGATTTGCAAAGACAAAACTGCTTGCTCCGGGCGAGGAGGAAGTACTTGAACTTACCATTCCGGTAAGCCGGTTTGCTTCCTATGACGACAGCGGTGTGACTGGTCATAAGTCCTGCTATGTCTTAGAGGAAGGTCTGTATAAGATCTATGTTGGAAACAGCGTCAGATGCACAGAAAAAGCCAATGTGGACGGAAAAGGCGGTTATGAGGTTTCTTCCTGTATCGTCACAGAGGAGTTGGAGGAGGCGCTTGCGCCGACAAAAGAATTTTTGCGTCTTAAGACAGGCAGACAAAAGGAGGACGGGGTGTTTGCCCGTGCATATGAAAAAGCACCACAGCAGATGGTTGATCTGGCAGAGCGGATCAAAAGCCGTCTGCCAAAAGAACTGCCACAGACCGGAAATAAAGGAATTACCTTACAGGCGGTTGCAGAGAATATCAAAAATGGCAGCAGTGTGGAAGAAGAATTGGACGCATTTGTAGCACAGTTTACCAACGAGGAGTTAGCCGTGATCGTCCGCGGCGAGGGAATGAGCAGCCCGAAGGTAACACCGGGTACAGCATCCGCATTTGGCGGTGTCAGCGACAGCCTGCATGGTTATGGTATCCCGATTGCCTGCGCATCCGATGGCCCGTCCGGCATCCGTATGGAGAGCGGATTAAAGGCAACACAGCTCCCGATCGGAACACTCCTTGCATGTTCCTTTAATATTCCAATGATGGAAGAATTATATCAGATGGAAGGCAGGGAATTAGTTGGAAACGAGATCGACACCCTGCTTGGACCGGGGATCAATATCCACCGCTATCCATTAAATGGACGTAACTTTGAGTATTTCAGTGAAGATCCGCTTGTGACAGGACAGTTTGCGGCGGCAATGACAAGGGGAATCCGAAGTGCCGGTTCTTCTGCGACCGTGAAACATTTTGCAGCGAATAATCAGGAGACGGAAAGACATAATGTAAACTCCGTTGTATCTGAGCGGGCACTCCGTGAAATCTATCTGAAAGGCTTTGAGATTGCCGTGAAAGAGGGAAATGCAAATTCGATCATGACCTCTTACAACCCGGTCAACGGACACTGGACGGCATCCAATTATGACTTAAATACGACGATCCTGCGTGGTGAGTGGGCATATCAGGGAATTGTTATGACAGACTGGTGGGCAAAGATGAATGACGTTGTAAACGGCGGGGAGGCAGACCGCAGATACACCTCATTCATGGTTCGTGCACAGAATGACTTATACATGGTAGTCAACAATAATGGTGCTGCCATCAACGCAGCGGGCGATGATACCGTAGAAGCGCTGGAGGCGGGAAAACTCACTGTTGGAGAGTTACAGCGCTGTGCGAAAAACATCTGCCGTTTCCTGCTTGGAACACCTGTGATGAAACGCCCGTTAAAAGATTTTGATCCACTGCTTACAGTTACTGCAAAAGAAGCAGTAAATACAGACGAAAAGCAGGTCTGTGCACTGCAGAGCGGAAACCGGATCGAGGCAGGAAAGTTTGAAAACACAGTCCTTTATGTGGAAAAAGAAAGCATTTTAAACGTTAATGCACATTTCTGTTTCCCGGTGGAAGGATTAGCACAGGGAGCTGCCAATCTGTATCTGAATGGAGAACTGATGGCAACCGTCCAGACAGGTGGAACCGGAGAGCGTTTCCTGACACAGCGGATGTGCCGTGTGAAATTTATGCCGGGGTATTATGAACTGAAAGCAGAGTATGTGACACCGGAACTGAAGTTGGACTGGATTGAGTTAGAGTAAAATTTATTATCTGAATTTATAAAGTAAAAGTATACAATTTTATTCTCATAAAACAACTTAAAAAAGCAAAAATTAAGTAAAAACTCTGAAAATTTACAAACTAATATAAGCTTAATTGACAATGTTTTTTAAAGTAACATATAATTAAAAGACAAAGTGCATAAAGCTAATAAATGTATTGGAGGTAAGTTTATGAGAAAACGTTTTATGGGAAAACGACTTGCAGCCGCTCTTTTAGCGGCTGCAGTTGCGTTTTCGAGCGGCAATTTTGCAGGGGGATACGAGTATGTCTATGCGGCAGAAGCGAGTGTGTTTTATACCGGGACAAACACAGTAACAAAAGACAAACTGGATCTTGCAACAGAGGATTGGGATAATCCGCCAATGATCACTTATGATGAAAGTATTGCAGATTGTGTGACAACGAAAGATTTCACAATGAAGGCAGATATTACACTGGATGATGAGGCGTACGCATCATTGGGTACCGGGGAAAGTTACTTAAAGGTTCAGGGTATCGTGAAGCTGGGAAGTGAGTGGACATGGACAGACAGTCAGGATATCCCGTATTTACAGCAGAGCAGTTTTTCAGAAGATACACATAAAACAACGATTACGATCAAGTTTGAGGATAAGGATGCAGATGATTTAAAAGGTGTATATTTCCGACTGATTGGTCAGGGCTTTTCAGGAACATGTACATTTTCCAATGTTACATTAAGCGGTGTGGCAGAAGCGCAGCCGGAACTGCCTGCAAAAGATCCGAGTGTGATCGATGATTTTGAATCTGCAGAGACAGGAAGCAGTGCAGGCTGGGAGCAGGAAGGCGGCTGGCAGTACGACAATGCGGTAGGAATCAGTGTAGCTGAATTTCAGGGAAGCAAAATGTTAAAGGCAGATCTCGATTATACCGGTTGTGAAGGTTTTACATGGAGTGAGGCAAAGATTAAAAAGTCGTTTGCAGAAGGACTCGATGTATCGGCTTATAATGTTTTAAGCTATGAAATGATCTATCCGGAAGCTTTTGACGGTTCTTTTAAGGCAAAGATTTTTGCAAAAAACGGAGCAGATGATGTGGAGATCATCAACAAAGAAGCAAAGATCGAAACGTCAGATCTCGGTGACGGATATAAGAAAGCAGTGGTCACTGTCAAATTCTCACCAAACACTGCAAAGATCACGGATCTGATGATTGGAACAGTTGGTGTGAGCACTGCCTTTTTGGGAAGCGTATATCTGGATAACCTGACTTTATCCCAGTATAATGCAGCGGGCGATTATACGGAGATCACAGAGACGGCAGGAGAGGCTGTGCTTGCAGATACGTCCAGTATGCCGGAAGAAGTAACACTTTCGGATGTGAATGCATCAGGTTCAGCAAAAGCGTTATATGCATATTTAAAAGGACTGGATGCTGCTGACCAGGTATTATTCGGACATCAGAATGACACAAGCAAGCATGTTTCAACCAGAGACGGTGTCTATTCGGATACAAAGGACGTGACCGGAAGTATTAGTGGTCTGGTCGGAATCGATTCGCTGGCACTGACAGGCGTGGAACTTGGAATTGATAACGTAGATGATGCAGTTCAGAAATCTATCGAGATCAGCAAGGCAGCAGCTACAGAGGGTGCAATCATTACATTATCCACCCATATGCCGAATATGAGCAATGAAAAAATCATTGCAACACCGGATGCGGCGAGAAAATATGATTTTTCACAGTGTGATTTTTCGGAGGCAAAAGACCTGAGCAATAACTGCTCCGCAGAAGTACTTCCGGGTGGAAAATACAATGCGCAGTTTACAACCTATCTTGATATCATTGCAGATTACGCAAACGGACTTGGCGATATTCCTGTTTTATTCCGTCCATTCCATGAAAATACAGGCGGATGGTTCTGGTGGGGTGCTGCGACAACCGATAAAGAGACATACCGTGCGCTGTTCCAGTACACACAGGATTATCTGGCATCAAAGGGAGTACACAACTTTATTTATGTATATTCCCCAAATGGTCCGTTAACTTCAGAGGAAGAGTATATGGACCGCTATCCGGGCGATGACTGTGTGGATATCGTTGCATTTGATTACTATGATGATTACAATACTTATCCGGCAGAATATTCCGGCGAGTTTGTGGACAATTTAAAGAAAACCTGTCAGGTGGTAAAGAATATTGCAGACGCAAAAGGAAAAGTAGCTGCAATTTCCGAAACCGGTGTAAGGGTGATGAAAGCCGATGGATCGGATAATGAAGGAATTTTAGTAAAAGGAAATCCGATCGCAGGACACAACTGGTACAAACAGGTTAATCAGGTGGCAGTTGACACCGGAATGCCGTACTTCTTACTGTGGGCAAATTTTGGAGACACCAACTTTTATGTCCCATATAAATATGATGATACCCACGGACAGGAACTGATCAACGAGTTTATTGAATTCTACAATGAAAAATCTTCTGTTTTTGCGAATGGAACAAACTTTTACGGAAATGCAGACCAGAAAGAAGTAAGAAATGTAAATCAGGGAAATGCAGCAGGTTATTTTGCCAATGTTTTCTCTAAGATGGCAATCACAAGTGCATTTACTTTAAAAGCAAATGTGAGAAATGCACAGAGTGTAAGTTTTGTGCTGACAAACCCGGATACAAATACAGAAAAAACGATCACGGCAGAGAAAACGGAAGAATCCGGTGCTTACGAAGGTGTGCTGTCTGCGGATATTCTGAGTGCACTTGGAACAACGGATACCGGTAAGATCAGCCTTGTGGCAGATGGCAAAACACTTGTGACTGTTTCCTATATCAGTTTTGGAAAAGAAAAGGAAACACTTGCAAAGAATGTCATTGAAAATTTTGAATTATACTATGATGACAATGACTACCTGAATGGAACTTTTACAGAAAATTCAGCAGCAAACTGCAGTTCTTCCTTTGTATTAGATAAGGATCATAAAGCAGAAGGTGTTTACGGAGGTGCATTTACTTATCAGCTTAAGACGAGCGGACCGGAAGTATGGACCGGACGTATGAAAGGTTTAAGCACAAATGATTACAGCGAATACAATGCGGTCAGCATGTGGGTAAAACCGGATGGAAAAGGACAGAAACTGGTAGTTCAGCTTGTTTCCGGCGGAGAGGATTTCGAAGTATTTCTGACTGACTTTGTAAAGACGACAGAGGCAAAATATGTTACGATCCCATTTAACAAATTAAAGGGTAAACAGAATGGAACTTTTGATCCAAAGAATGTTACGAAGTTTGCAATCTGGTGTAACAGCATTTCAGAAGACGGAAATGGGGTTGATATCCAGTCGAAAATTGTTTTTGATGATATCCGCTTTGTAAATGTGGATGAATCAAAGTTAAATGTGACAGAAGGTGGATATGTACTGACAGATCAGTCACTCGTGTCCGGAGGACAGAAACCGGGAGATACGGAGAAACCGGGAGATACAGAGAAACCGGGAGATACAGAAAAACCGGGAGATACGGAGAAACCGGGAGATACAGAGAAACCGGGAGATACAGAGAAACCGGGTAATACAGATAAAACGACAGTTGCACAGGTTTCCGGCTTCAAACAGTCCAGGGCAACGAAGACTTCCATCCGCTTAACATGGAAAAAAGTAAAGAAAGCAGATGGTTATCAGGTATACCGTTATAACAAATCAACGAAAAAATATCAGAAGGTTGCAACGGTAAAAACTAATACCTATACGGATAAAAAGCTCAAAACAGCAACGGTTTATCAGTATAAAGTGCGTGCATACAGGAAAAGCGGTAAAAAGACGGTAACCGGAAAGTACTCCAATGTGATCAAGGCTGCGACCAGCCCGCAGAAGGTGACTGCGGTTAAGGCAAAACGTGTGAAGTCCAAGGTAAAATTAACCTGGAAGAAGGTAAAAGGTGCAGATGGATACGAGATCTACCGTGCAACATCCAAAAAAGGAAAATATCAAAAGATAAAGACGCTGAAAAAGGGCACTATTGTTTCTTACACAGACGGCAAAGCGAAGAAAGGAAAAACATATTACTATAAAGTAAGAGCCGTAAAAAATGCCGGAAAAACATCGGTGAAAGGAACTGCTTCAAATGCAGTGCGCTGTGGAAAATAAAAAGATTTATCATAATAATGATTATCTGGAGCGTAGATAAGGCTGACAGCAAAAAATCCGTGCGGATCAAAACTGATCCTGCACGGATTTTTTACTTATTCATGACAATAGGTTTCCTGTGAGGCGGTCTATTGTTTAGTTCAACATATTTAAGAACTGTGTGATCCTTGGAATGTTACTCTGCTCAAGCTCAGCGTAAGTTCCTTCTTTTAAGATTTTTCCCTCATCAAAAAAGACGACTTTATCTGCCACTTCTCTTGCGAAAGACATCTTGTGTGTAATGATCACGATGGTCTGTTTCTCGTCAACCAGTCTGCGGATGATATTTAAAACTTCCACTTCAAGTTCCGGGTCTAAGGCGCTGGTAGGCTCATCAAAAAGAAGTAGTTCCGGTTTCATGGCGAGTGCCCTTGCGATGGCGATTCTCTGCTGCTGGCCGCCGGAGAGCTGTCCCGGATAAGCGTCGCGCTTATCGGATAAACCGACTTTCTCTAAAAGAGATAACGCTTCTTTTTCGCATTCACTTCGGTCTTTCTTTAAGACGGTGATAGGACCTTCCATAATATTTTCCAGCACTGTTTTGTGAGGAAAAAGCTGAAAATTCTGAAATACCATACCGGTCTTCATACGGATATTGCGAATCTCGTTACTGCTGTATTTTACTTTCTGTCCTTCATGAAAGGTCATAGAGGAACCGTTTACATTCACGGTGCCGCTGTCCGGGATTTCAAGCAGATTGATACAGCGTAACAGTGTTGTCTTACCGGAACCGGATGGTCCGATCAGAACGGTGGTTTTATTTTTGGGGATCTCTAAGGAGACACCTTTTAAGATCTGGTTATTGTCAAATGATTTATAAATGTTATCCAAAGAATACATATGCTACCTCTACTTTCCGACACGCAGTTTTTTCTCGATCCATTTCTGCAGTCCGGTCAACAGCGTACAGAAAAGAAGGTAAATGAGTGCAACTTCGATATAGATCCAAAGGTATTCGAGTGAGCTTGCTGCGGCTTCCTGTGCTTTACGGAACATCTCACCGATCATGATCGTAGATGCAAGGGAAGTATCCTTGACAAGACCGATAAAGGTGTTAAAAAGCGGTGGTATGGATACGGTAGCAGCC
>ERZ827516.1454-NODE-1454-length-20702-cov-3.633409_pt1 | contig 20702 bp, 19 predicted proteins | sample MGYA00519703_ERZ827516 | MGnify/ENA primary metagenome ERZ827516 (study PRJEB31778, sample SAMEA3449337) | human gut metagenome | biome: human gut; feature: human-associated habitat; material: faeces | place: United Kingdom | collected 2010/2012 ...
CCATTTCCTGCTGTCGAACGTCAAGTATTGGATGGAGGAGTTCCATTTCGACGGCTTCCGCTTCGACGGCGTCACGTCGATGATCTACACGCATCACGGGCTCACGGAGTTCGACGATCCGGCCAAGTATTTCAGGGAAACGGACCCGGAGGCGATCTGCTATCTGACGTTGGCGAACGCCCTGATACATGAGCTGCGTCCGCACGCGGTGACCGTCGCGGAAGATGTCAGCGGCATGCCCGGTATGTGCTATCCGGTCCGGGACGGCGGCGTCGGGTTCGACTATCGGCTCGCCATGGCCGTTCCCGACTTCTGGATCAAGTTGCTCAAGGAAGTGCCCGACGAGGATTGGGATATCTGGCGGATGTGGAACACGATGACCGACCGCCTGCCGGACGTGGGAACGGTCGCCTATTGCGAATCGCACGACCAGGCCCTCGTGGGCGATCAGACGCTTGCTTTCCGACTGATGAATAAGCAGATGTATACCGATATGAACCGCGCGGCCGAAAACCTGCTGATCGACCGGGGCATGGCGCTGCACAAAATGATCCGTTTGTTCACGATCTCGCTGGCCGGGCAGGCCTACCTGAATTTCATGGGCAACGAGTTCGGACATCCCGAGTGGATCGACTTTCCCCGCGAAGGCAACGGCTGGAGCTATGCGCACGCGCGAAGGATGTGGAGTTTGGCCGAGAACGGTTTTTTACGATACAGCTATCTGGGCGAGTTCGACCGCGCGATGCTGAAGCTCGTCCGCCGGTACTCGATCCTGAGCAGCGGCTATGCCTACAATCACAAGATGGATACCGAGAACAAGACGGTTGTTTTCAGCCATCGGGATGTCGTATTCGTGTTCAACTGGCATCCCGACCGGAGCCTGCCCGATTATCCGATTCCCGTGCCGGAGGCGGGGCGCTACCGCGTGCTGATGAGCACCGACGACCGCGAGTTCGGCGGGTACGGCCGGATCGACCATTCGGTCAAGGCGTTCAGCTTTCCGCAGGTATGCCCCGACGGCGCGACCCGGCCGCATATCCTGATCTATAACCTCTCTCGTTCGGCTCTGGTTCTGAAAAGGATGAGCCGTTGATTCCGTTGCCGGCGGACCTGAGTGTGCGCTCCGCATGCAAGGCCGGACCGGGCGGATGAGGGGGCGTGCCATGTCGTTATCGGCGAGAGATTCCGATGGCAGCTCTGTGAACCGTGTGTTTCGCGCCTTAAAGATTAACCGGAAATACCTTGTTGAAAAGGTGTCTTCCCGTCGGCGGAAAAAGAGTCGCGAAATGCGTCGGCGGGCGAAAAAATCGCTATTTTTACTCGACTTAACCGACTAACCTGAAATCCGATGAAAAAGATGCTGATGCTCGCCGGCCTGCTCTTTACGGCCTGCGCTGCGCTTGCCGGTCCCCGGCTCCGCTACACGATCAACGAACACTGGAAATTTTTCAAAGGCGAATGTCTCGGAGCCGAGGAGCCCGGGTACGATGTCTCCCGCTGGGAAACGGTCGATCTGCCTCATACATGGAACGTGGCCGACGTCGAGGACGAGCCGTACGGTTGGTACCGGGGGGCGGGCTGGTACGTGCGCGACCTGCCGATCGACTCGCTCGCCGGAGACCGCCGGATATTCCTTTCGTTCGGGGCGGCCAATACGGTCGCCTCCGTGTGGGTGAACGGCCGTAGCGCGGGCGAGCCGCATATAGGAGGATATACGCCTTTCGCTTACGACGTGACCGAACTGCTTCGTGCCGGTGCCTCGAACCGGATCGCCGTCCGCGTCGACAATTCGTATAACGAGCAGATTCCGCCGCTCGCGGCCGATTTCACGTTTTACGGAGGTATCTACCGCGACGTGGAACTGATCTGCACCGATCCGGCGCACTTCGATGTGCTGAGTGCCGGGACCGGCGTATATCTGAGCACTCCGGACGTTTCGGCCGGAAGCGCTACGGTCGAGATCCGCTCCGATTTCCGTTTGCCGGAAGGTATGCGGGGAGTTTCGCTGCGCCACACGGTGTTCGATGCCGACGGACGGAGCGCGGCTTCCGTATCCGAGAAACTGAAGCGAGGACAGGCCGTTTCGACCCGGACCGTGACGCTCGACTCTCCCCGGCTGTGGGGACCCGACGATCCGTATCTGTACAGCGTCCGCTCGGAGCTGGTCGGCTCCGACGGCCGCGTGCTGGATCGCGTGACCAATCCGCTCGGAGTCCGCACGTTCTCGTTCGATGCCGAGCGGGGATTCGTTCTGAACGGCGAGCCGCTGAAGCTGATCGGTACGAACCGGCATCAGGACTATCTGCATTACGGCAATGCGCTGACGGCCGAGATGCACCGCCACGACCTGAAACTGATGAAGGAGATGGGGTCGAACTGCCTGCGCATCTCGCACTATCCGCACGATCCGGCGGTGCTCGAGATGTGCGACCGATACGGCCTGATCTGTTTCGAGGAGATACCGGTCATCTGCTATATCACGTGCAGCGAGGAATTCGAGCGCAACAGCCTGTCGCAGATCGGCGAGATGATTCGGCGCGATTACAATCATCCCTGTATCGTCGCTTGGAACACGAGTAACGAGGTAACCCAGCCGCGTCCCGAAAGCCGGCAGTGGACCGACGTGCAGAAAGAGGAGTACGACGCCTATCTGGCGGCTTTTTTGGGCCGTCTCGAGCGGTTCGTTCAGGATGCCGATCCGACGCGCGAGTCGATGATCGTGCTGTGCTACGATCCGGTGACGAACGTCCGGAAAGGGTTTCATCAGGCCGAGCTGATCGGCTATAACAAGTATATCGGCTGGTACGAGGGCGAGCTTGGCGATTTGCAGGGTTTCCTGGATCGCTACCGGAGCGCCGAGCCCGGCAAGCCGATGTTTCTGTCGGAGTACGGGGCGGGAGCCGACGTGCGCATCCATTCGTTCGAACCTTCGCTGTACGACCACAGCGAGGAGTTTCAGATACTCTATTTCAAGCATCATCTGAAAGTGCTGATGGAGAACGACTTCGTTGCCGGAGCTACGGTCTGGAACTTCAACGATTTCAATTCCGAGTCGCGCGTCGATGCCATTCCGCATATCAACGAGAAAGCGCTCGTCACGGCCGACCGCCGGCCGAAGGCGAGCTATTATTACTATAAGGCCGTGCTGTCGAAGGAGCCTTTCGTATCGATTCCTACGCAGCAGTGGAAGGTCCGGGGCGGACGCGAGGATGCGCCGGACGCCGGCGTCTGCACGCAGCCGGTCGAAGTGTTTGCCAATACGCGGCAGGTGGAGCTGTTCTTAAATGGCCGCAGTCTCGGCGTGCAGCCCGTCGAGGAGCATTGCGCGCAGTTTCGCGTTCCGTACCGTTCCGGCGAGAACGTGCTGGAGCTGCATTCGCGCTCGGACGACGGGCGGGAGTTGCGCGATGTGCTGAAGATCGATTTCCGGATGCAACCCTATGATTTCCGCAGCGGACGGATGCCGTTCGAAGAGATCGCCGTTAACTGCGGCTCGCCCTGTTTTTTCAATGATGCGACTAAAAACGATTACCTGTGGTTGCCCGACCAGCCGTATAGGGAAGGAAGCTGGGGGTATGTGGGCGGCCGCGTCTATCGTCGGGACGGCAAGCGCCTTGGCAGCGATCATAATATCATGGGTACGGCGCTCGATCCGCTGTACCAGACCCAGTTGCGGGGCGTAGAGTCCTATCGTTTCGACGTGCCGGACGGCAACTACCGGCTGACATTGTTGTTTGCCGAGCTCGACCGCGCCTCGCAGGCCGACCGTAGCTTCGATATCGTCGTCAACGGCCAGACGTTGGCCGAGGATGTCGATCTGGCCGCGCGCTACGGAGTCGACCGGGCCGTGTCGATCAGCTACGACGTATGCTCGGAAGAAGGGCAGGGCATTCGCATCGATTTTCCCGTCCGCCGGGGCGAGGCCGTTCTCAACGGAATCATGTTGAGGAAAATCTATTAGCGGGACGTGTTCGGGAAAGCGCCTGGATAAGGGCGTGCCGCTCTTTCGGGAATCGAACGGACGAAGGGGTGCGGCCGTGCCTAGCGGAGGTGGCGTGCGTCGGGACGATCGTTTTTCCTGTGCGTATCGTTTGGCGGCTTTTGCCCCGCCGGCAGAGAATGAACCGGATAGTGCGGGGACGCGACGGAAGTATGCCGTTGCCCGAAAGCGGCCGTTTTGCCTGCCGGAAAGCGGACCTGAGCAGATCGAGAATCGACTCCCTTCCCGATGAGTCCTTTCCCCGTAGGTACGAGCCGGACAGTCCCGGACATATATTCGAATCCGATGCGTATGAGGAACTGCCTGCGAGGTATTTTGGGGATTCCTCGGAACGAGCGTCATAAAGCTTCCCCGTCATTGTCCGATTGCAGAATGGCCCGCGGCGCTATGGCCTTTGTCCGGGGAACTATTCGCCAAGGGACCGTGTCCGACGCAAAAAACGAAGGCGAGCGGACTCTCGTCCTGCGCTCGGTCAGCTCCTCTCGGGAGCGAAATACGGCGTATTTACGCTCTGGCCCGGAAAATCGGACGGTCCGGATGCGCCGGTTTCGATATTATCGTGTATCTTTGTTCCGTCATATGCCGGAAACCGTCGCCGCACTGGGGCGCCGGACGGCCCGAACTTACATGAATCCATGATGAAACGCATTGCACGAATTGCCGCGGTCTCGGCGGTCCTTATGGGCCTCGCTCTGCCGCGTGCCGTCGCTCAGGAGCTCGTCTGGGGCGCCTACTTCGATTTTTTCTTCGATAACAGGGAATATAAGAGCGAACTCAACTGGCCCCAGTCGCTGTTCGGCGCCCGGATCGCTCCCGAATTGGGCGTGAGCTGGGACGGACGTCATTCGATCATGTTGGGGTACAGCATGCTGGCCAATTTCGGCGCCAAGCCGTTCGAGACCGACAACGAAATCTTCGGTTATTATCAGTATGATTCGCCCAAGTTCAAAGCTTATGCCGGCGTGATTCCCCGCTATAAGGAGATAGGCGACTATCCGAGCGCCTTTCTGAGCGATTCGGTCAGGTACTTCGATCCGAACCTGACGGGACTGTTGTTGCAATACCAGGGCAGCCGGGGATACGTCGAGTTCGGTTGCGACTGGAACAGTATGATAACCAATGAAAAACGCGAGAAATTTCTGCTGTTTTCAGCCGGACGTATCCGTTACGGCCTGTTCTATGCCGGCTATCATCTGACGATGTACCACCACGCGGGAACCTATCTCGAAGACGGAGTGGTGGACAACGTGCTGATCCATCCGCATGTGGGACTCGATCTGGCCGAAGTCGCCCGGATGGAGAAACTGTCGGTGCAAGCCGGATGGCTTCAGGCTTTCCAGAACGACCGCAAGTATGTCGGGGAGTATGTCACGCCGCACGGATTCCAGTTGGAGATCAAGGCGCAGAAGTGGAAGTTCGGTATTTTCAATACGCTGTATGCCGGCAAGAATCTGATGCCCTACTACATGACCGACAACCCGTCCCTCGACTACGGTCCGGGTCTCTATTGGGGCGAGCCTTGGTATCGTACGAACCGGATCTACGACCGGCTCGAACTCTATTGGCAGCCGCTCTGCAACGAAACGATGAAATTGCGCGTCGCCTCCGTGCATCATTACGACGGTCATAAATGGGGTTGGCAGCAGAAAGTGCTCTTTACGGTCAATCTGGGGCAGCACCGCGTATTCAAAAAGAAACCCTGACGCGACGAGGGCGGCCATGACACGCAATCTTACCAACTATCACAGCCATTGCTCGCTGTGCGACGGGAGAGCACCGATGGAGGATTTCGTGCGCGAGGCCGTGCGCCGCGGATTCACCTCTTACGGCATCTCCTCGCACGCGCCGCTGCCTTTCCCGGCCGTCTGGACGCTCGACCGGGGCGACGTGACGACCTATCTTTCCGAAATCGAACGGCTTAAGCGTTCGTATGCCGGGCGGATCGAGCTGTACGCCGGCATGGAGATCGATTATTTGGACGAGTGCGACAATCCTGCCTCCGATTACTTCCGGCAGCTTCCGCTCGATTATCGGATCGGGTCGGTCCACCTGATGCACGCCGCCGACGACGGCATCGTCGATATCGATACCTCGCCGGAACGTTTTGCGGAGATGCTGAGCGGGCGTTTCGGCGGCGATCTGCGGCGGCTGACGACCGCCTATTTCGACAAGCTGATCCGGATGGTCGAGGCCGGAGGATTCGATTTCGTGGGTCACGTCGACAAAATATCCTACAACGCCGAACGCTGCGAACCGGGGATCACCTCCCGAGGCTGGTACAGGGACAAAGCAAGGGAGTGTTTCGAGCGGATCGCCGCCCGGGGCCTGATGGTCGAGATCAATACGAAAAAATATAACGCCTGCGGAGTTTTCTTCCCGAACCGGGAGCACTTCGGTCTGTTGCGGGAGCTGCGAATCCCCGTGCTGGTCAACTCCGACGCGCACCGTCCCGAGCTGATCGACGATGGCCGGCACGAAGCGATGGCGGCCCTGAGGGAAGCGGGTATCCGCGAAGTGATCGAGCGCGTCGGGAACCGTTGGGTACCTGTAGAAATCGTTCTGTAAGCGGAACGGTCCGGCTGACTTATCCGTGTTTCGGCTACGGTAGGGCTGTGCAAGCCGTTCTCCGTTCCCGGATTTACAGCGCGTAAAAACAGATGAACGAGTATAATCGTCTAAATTTCAGTCTTATGAAATCTCTTTTTGTGCCCATTGCTCTGCTCGCTCTTTCGGCGACGGTCTTTCTTTTCTCGTGCGCCCGGAGCGGACGACCGACCGAGGAACGCGCGCCCCGTATCGTCAATCTGATCAATTTCGTTCGGAATACCGAACCCCGCCCGGTGAATATATCCGACGAGGAGCTGTACCGGACTACGCTCGCCCAGACCGAGCTGCTCCGCAGGCATGGCCTGAAAGGAACTTTTCTGCTGCAATACGACGCGCTGATCAATCCGAAATATCAGGTCCTGATGAAACAGGCTCTCGCCGAGGGCTCCGAAGTGGGCGGCTGGTGGGAAATCACCCAGCCCCATGTCGAAGCGGCCGGAATGGAGTGGCGGGGAGCCTACCCGTGGGACTGGCATGCCAATGTCGGCTTTTCGTCGGGCTACGAACCGCAGGAGCGCGAGAAGCTCGTCGATACGTACATGGCCAAGTTCAAGGAGGTTTTCGGCCGTTATCCGGCCTCGGTGGGCTCGTGGTTCATCGATGCCCGCACGCTGCAATACATGGCCGACCGGTACGGCATCGTCGCCTCGTGCAACTGTCGGGACCAGGTGGGAACCGACGGATACACGCTTTGGGGAGGATACTGGAACCAAGGATACTATCCGAGCAAACAGAATGCCTATATGCCGGCCCAGACTCGCGACGGACAAATCGGCGTTCCGGTTTTCCGCATGCTCGGCAGCGATCCGATCAACCAGTACGACAGCGGTATAGGCGAGCCTGCGCAGGGTGTCGAGACGCTCGAGCCGGTCTATGAGTCGGGCGGCGGCAATCCCCGGTGGATCGACTGGTTTTTCGGCATGATGACCGAGGGGGAGTGCTTGGCCTACCAGTACGTGCAGGCCGGTCAGGAGAACTCGTTCACGTGGCCTCGGATGCAATGCGGACTCGAGTATCAGGTGCGTGTGATCGACTCGCTTTCACGAGCCGGCAAGCTGACCGTACAAACGCTGGCCGAGACGGGCCGGTGGTTCAGGAAGCGTTTCGAAACGACGCCGCCGACCAGCGTGGTCGCTCTCAGCGACTGCAAGGAAGCCGGACGCGGCAGCGTCTGGTACGACTGTCGTAACTATCGGGCCAATCCGGTATGGGAAAACGGCACCTTCCGTTTCCGCGACATACACCTGTTCGACCAGCGGCTGGAATCGGACTACCTGAACGAGGCCAATCCGTCGACCCAATGCTTCTATACCACCCTGCCCGTCGTCGACGGACTGAACTGGAGCAGCGTGCGGGATACGGCCGGCCTGCGGCTGATGTTCGGCAATCTGTCGGAGAGTCCTGTACGGGCCCGGGTGGGCGAGCCCGAGGTGGAGCGGTCGGCCGAAGGCGAGCTGCGGATCGCGATGCCGCTCGACGAAGGCGGCCGATGCGTCATTCGGCTGAACGAGCGCTCGATTCGGATCGAACTGCCCCCGAGCGCTCCCTACCGGCTGATGCTGACGACCGCTCGCGACAAGCGGCTGCCGTTCACTAAAATCGCATCCCGGGAAATCCGAGCCCGGATCAAGGACTTCGACTACGGTTTCCGTTGTACGGCGGGAACTATCGAATCCAACCTTCAGGGGGCTGTTTTCTCCGTTTCTCCGGATGGCGAAGGGGCGATCGAACTCGAAATGGCTACCGGCCGGTAGCCCGGATATGCGCCGGTCCGTTTGAAATGGCGCTTTTCTGTTCGGTATCCGGACGTTGCATCGTTTCGGTCTGACGGGATCGGCCCGTCAGACCTTCTCCCTGTAACATTCCGGAGCGGGTTCAGTCCAAGCCGTGCAACTCGCGCCTGCCGTTCCGACAGAGACTTTTCTCCCTTAATGCACGCGTTTCCCGGTTTTCTGAAACAAGGGAAATGGCCGGATAGTAAAAACAGTCCGGACAAAATTTTGAAAACCGATTTTTTTATTCTACATTTGCACTGCTTTTCAGAAGCGGGGTGTAGCTCAGTCCGGTTAGAGTACACGTCTGGGGGGCGTGTTGTCGCTGGTTCGAATCCAGTCACCCCGACACTAAAAATCAGCCACTTACACAAAAGTAGGTGGCTGATTTATTTTTAGTGGAACACATTTGGAACACAAAGGACGGAATAACGTCTATTTTATATACATATACCTGTAAAAAGTGACAACACCACAAATCTGTAACTTATAAAAATTAATCATAATATTTATAACGCCTGAGTTCCATTTTCTGATGATGATCGTATGGTGCTTGCAACGAATCATAAACCAATCGCCTCAACCAATTTCCCTGCTCATCGAAATCAATGTACTGGTACGATTTGTTAGTCAATGTATCTCCATCCATTATATAAGTCAATTCCCTTATAATACATCCATTTTTAAGATACAACAATGTAATTACAGGTATTGGCTGATCCCTATCGAAAAATGTACGGGTAATTGTCGTCAAAGAGTCGGAATATATAATATCCGTTTCGCACAACGGAATGGTATCTTTTTTATAATCGGAAGATATTCGGCTCGTTTTTTTGACCGTATGTGTCCGGTTAATGCGTTCTATACTGGAAATAGATTTTAGATCACCTTCACGATTATATCCGTATTCGATTCGCACCGAGGAATCCCCGGGAGACCGTTGCACCACGTAATTCGGCTCATCGTACGATTCCTTCTCGAAAAAACGGGATTCCATCCATCGCCCTGAATGATCGAATGTATGAATTTCGTCGTAACTGTCGATCGTATCCGGCACCCATTTCCCGAATTTTAAATAAGCAACCGCACTACCTTCTCTCATTTCGGCTATTCTGCCTTTAAGCATCCAGTATTTGGCATCCGTTTTTTGTCTTACGCATCCTATCAGCATCATAAGACACCCCAATAAGAGTAATCGTTTCATCGGTATCGTTTTGATTTTTGATTAAAAATAAATTCTGTCTATTTCAGATATTTCTACATTCATATCATCCTTGTCTTCATCGTTCATGTTATCACGTAGCATCTGTTTCAATCTATACCTGACGCTGAAATACTCTCCTACCGGAAATGATACGTTACTGACAGAACATTCGTACGACAATGCCGTAAATCTAGAGTCATCTGACCGAAAGTCGAATCGATCGTCCAGTTCATCATCTTTAATATAACTATCTTCTTTGTCATACATAGATGATGAATAAATTGTCGGATACTTTAAAAACGTATAATTTGGTAAGAAATAAAATTCCTGAAAACGTGTTTTTTCTATCGTCTCTTCACTGTCGGCAAAAAATACACCGGGAATGGGCTTGTGAATCAGAACAGGCAAATAATTTCCATTCATTTTTAACAACACGATATTTCGTCCTAATTTCATGTATGGTATAGACTTGTCATTCAACCATGTACATAGGTCGAAACGATCTCCACTTTTAGGATCATCCATTTCGAACATGATACATCTTATCCCAGCATTGCAACGAGGGTAATACGATTTCATAACTTTTATTTCTATGGAACTACCCAGAGAATTCTTACCATCTAATAAATTAATGTAATTGTTATTTGTAATAATTTCTAATGTATCTTCAACGGGAACAATCCTCCATCCTCCTTCATAATCATGAAAAAAATCCATTGGATCGTCATTAAAACGAGATACATGATTCAAGAAATCCAAGAGTTGAATGGGTTTCGGTTTGGGGTTACTCCGACGTGGCGATTCGTTGGTTTGAGAGGCATTGTATAGTAACTGCAACCATAACAAATCTTCCAACGTTTGCGAAAATGCGAACGATACGTTCATACTGATGCCTATCAGCAGCATAAGAATCTTTTTCATATAATTCCGGTTTTGTGTTTAAAATTTCATAATTCATCATATTCGTTTATCAAATTGTTCAACTCGGCAGAGGGAATTTCGATATAGTAAGAATCTTTGTAGGGAGTCATAGTAAATAGTACCTTTAATCTCTTGACATCTGCCATCCGGACTATTGCAATGCCGTTGAATCCATTATTGTCTGGTCTTTTAGAAACCACCGTTGCTTCAAGAACTCTTAATTCCATTTCCGTTAAGTCTTCGTCCATAATCTCCTGTAATGTTTCTTTTGCCATGTCATTTAATTCATTCAAAAGGGCCTTTTTTGTATCGGCCGAAATGAACTTTCTCGCAAAGTATTTGACAACAGGACTATTGGGCACCAAAAGTCCTCGGGAAGCAAGAGTTTTAATCGGTATTTTTATTTCCATCCTCGGTTCTTCGAGCAAAAGGCCATTGTAATAATAAATAACTGTTCCGTCAGGAGTGATGTCGAAATTATCATTCGGCTTAACAGATGCAAGATTAACATCGTTTTTATTCGCTATGTATTCTATTAAGGTTTGCCGAAATGCTTCGTTTTGTTTGAATATGTCATCCTGATGCAGCAATTGTCCAGTTTTTGCATCGAAAAGCAGTATATCTTTATATGATAGACACAACATGCTATTATTGATAATATAGGTTGTGTCGGCAACTTCTTTTCTATATGTTAAATAGTGTTCGTTTACAGTCGAAAACTCTCCTTTTAAGGTATGTGACACTAAGTTTTGCTTATATTCATTGTTAGCAAACTGATCTATGGCTTCTGGAAGAGGCATGTTGATATAGTCATCTCCCAGTAATGACCTGATTAATTCTTGCTTTATCTCCATACCCGGGTCTGTGCCGAAAAATGAAGAGTAAAGACTATTATTTTTAACAACAGGTAGTTGTATGTCAACCCTAACATGTCCCGAATCGAAAACACAAGTTTGTTGCAACCTCTCTACTCGAAATGGACATGTCGAGGAGGAGGGTACCTGCCCGTAGATTTTCGGGACAGACTCTACCCACGCAAGCGATAAAAAAATGCAGAGTAACAAAAGCAATCTTTTCATACATTTATTCTTTAGTAGAGTAACATATCAGAACTATGTCGGAATTTTCTACAATTCCGACATAGTTCTGATATGTTACATTGAACACGAAGGAGCGCGTCACCTTAATTTCTCATATCCTTGGATTAGTTTACTTTTAGGAGTGTCGCATCTTTCACCTTTGCTTTCCAAAGCGAAATGCCGTTTGATTGCTTGTGCGATATGGGCGTTTACCGTATCAAGCTCTTTTCCTTCAACGGTGTGAAGGTATTGTCCCAGCAATTCGCGGTCGTTTTCGATAAAGAGAAAGACCTGGTCGGTCAGTTGTTCCGTAAATTCGTTCAGTACGTGCTGAGTGAATTGAGAAATGTCTAAAGCCATAACTATTCATGTGTTAGTTCGCCAAGTCCCATGGCAGTTAAAATGAAATGTAAGCACATAAAAAACGTGGGACTAAACCCTTATTTGCTTTCTGAGGTCTTCGACTACCTTGTACAACAAACAGAGTAAAGCCCACGTCGGAACGTGAGCGTTTACGCTTTACCCTTGTTGTACTTTGTGAAATTGTCGAAGTTTCAGAAAGCAAGAATAAAAGCTAACGCTTTTTATGTGAGATCAATAGAATAATGTTGATTTTATTCCATAGGCTAAAAATTGATTGTTCTTACAAATATAAGAAAGTTTCAATTAAACGCCTATTGATTCTAACCTTATTATAACACTCCAAAGGGAGATTTCCAAAAATCTCCCTTCACAGGCGCATTACAATAACTATTAAATTTATTTTCTGCGTTGCCGCGGAAGCGTAACACCTGCCCGTTTACAATAATAGAAGAATGTGGCTATTGTGGTCTGATTATTTTCGTATTTTAAGCATTTAGAATATTGTATATCACAATCGGCCTCATAATATTTTGAGGATACCCGACTGATCCAATGGAACCAATATCTGCCTTCCTCTCCAAATTCCGAAGCTAACGCACACCCTATTTTAAACCAATGTCCGTAGTCGTTCGTAATATCTATATGTTTTTCCCGAATCGTTCTCACTAATATTTCAACATCTTTTCTTATCTGCTCAGCTTCGTTCAATATCCTGATTGGGGATGAAGCTCTGGCAGCGCAACTTACCTTGTCGAATGGTATCGCATTTATATTGAAATAAGGGAAAGGATCATAGCTGGCAATACGGAGACGTGCTATGTTTTTGCAGGTTGGGTCTGCTAAAACACCAAAATCTTCATTAAGCGTCTGTATTAAAGCTGCATAGTGTTCAAGATGATGCTGTGCATCCAAGATACGAAAAATCAAACAAAGTCCTTGTCCGCTAATCGAAAGCCCGGCATAATATAAACTAGGATATTTAGCACCTAATTGTTGTTTGGCCATATCCAGTTCAAAAATACGATTAGAAAGCCGGTCGACATCAACACAAACATAGCCACTATGGTGGATTAAACTACTTCCCAAACGATTCCGAAACACTCCGCTTGGTGTAATACATGGCATTCCTTTTTTCATTTTAATCTTATTCGATCCATTCAAACAATTCCGGTAACGTACAACTCTTTCTTTAAAACGATCGGATAGGAACCATTCTCTTAATCCAATCGTTCCGCATGGTTCTTTAGCAAAAATGTTTTCAAAAACGGAAACTAATGAATCGGGCCTGTTGTAAAAAATTCCGGCTACTTCTTTTAGATTATAAATAGACATATTCTTCTTCTTTTTTATTTTCCTTATTCATTAGGGGGGATATAATTAGTATATAATCCCAATATAATCAGTACATTAATCAGTGAACTCGTTGTCATCTACATCAATTAGATCTACAATCTGTTCATTTTCGGGACCTTTTAATTCCTTTGCACTTTTCGATGGACGACCTCCTAATTTCCCAAAATCTATACCTTTTATTCCATGTTCTCGGCCTTTAAGCCCCCCAATATATTTTTTCGTATTTGCGTCTAGTTGAGGCTTAGCCATAAGGAAAATAATAGAAACCTTATCCGAGAGTTTTTCTGGCAATACACCATCGAGGGCATAATACATTAATGTTTCATAGGCAGCAAGTCTTTCTTTGGTAGAGAGCTTTTTAATCGCGTCGAAAAACGAACGGTAAAAAACATACGAATCACGTATGATAGGTGTTGTTTCTGTGTCAAATAATGTCTTCATGATTATTATTTTTAGTTGATGTTATTCGGAGACCAATATTTCTTTGATAGTTTTCACATGGTTAGCCTGTAACCACGCTTCGATTGCCTTACGAGAGAACGTCACCTTCCGTCCCCCGTGCGCCGGTTTATGAAACGGAATTTGTTTGCGATGGATCAGTTTGTAGATTGTAGCTTTGCTGTATCCTGTTAGTTCTGCAACTTCCTTTACCCCCATAATATCGGAAATAGGAGACACGATGGGAGTATGCAATTGCGTAATGTCGGACAGCATGTTTCTGACCTGTCCTACCGTCAATGCAGCAAAAGGCGTATCGTCATTAATCTTATACATAGAAATGAATTTTAATTGATTAGTATGAGGACAAAATTAGACTGACCGCCATATGGAATCAAGGTACAATCGTAAGGTACAGGGGGACAAAATCTATTAAATAAGGTACACTACAGCCCTTCTAAATACAATCAAAAGGTAATTTTTGATTATACTTTAGGTTAAGTATAAGGAAAAAATAAAATTTTTGCTATCTTGCGATATATAAGATTTGATTATGAGTTTGAATAGCCTTCCTCTTAACATACGTGAATGTTACAAGGTCTATGAATTTAGACATGCTAACGCTATTTTACAAATAGACTTCCCAAATGAATATAATGATATTATTGCTATGTTAAACGCCTTTAAATTAAGGAAATCTGATATAATGTTAGCCGGAGGACGTAAATCTCCTATTGCAGGATTTCTTGATGAGTTTCTTACAGGAAATAAAACAAAAAAAATTGCAGGGAGGGGCTGGGAAGAAAAAAGCTTTGATACCAAACTAATTATTGACAAAACAGAACACGATACACCAACACATAAAATCGATTGTTATAAAAACCGAATAGCTCTTGAAATAGAATGGAATAATAAAGACCCCTTTTTTGATAGAGATCTAAATAATTTTCGATTATTACATGAAAGAAATGCTATTAGTGTGGGAGTGATTGTAACTCGATGTTCTGAATTACAAAAAATCTTTAATAATTTAGGAAAGAAAATAAAGGACAAGTATGGACAATCTACTACTCACATTGGGAAATTATTACCAAGAATAGAAGGAGGTAGCGGCGGAGGCTGTCCGTTATTAGTATTTGGAATAACCGATAAATTATATTACGAAAATGAATAGTTATTTTTGATTCTTAATAATCATTAATTTTTCTTTGACATCTCTTTTATGGTCTTCCTTTCTTCCCATAGTCATATGGAAATGGTCTAACGATTTTATTTTAATTTGTTTTTTATCAAAATAGAGCAATGCTAATTCTCTAAGTTTTGTGATAGGAATCATGCCTGTATCGCTGTAACTTAATACTAACGAACAGTTATTAGTTTTTACAATGGAGAATATATTTTTAAATGCATCCTCAACCATTGTTCTTATACAAAACGGAGATTGATGTCTATCAACACGATAACGCCCTTTTACTATTTTCCCATCTTTTTCTTGCAATGCAGGATAATCATATAAGACCATAGTTTCAAGTGCATGATAAAAACGACTATAATGCACAAAACAATAAGGCGGATCAGCATATATTGTACTGTCATGAATATTGTTCAGACAATCAACATAATCTTTACTTTCAATCTGGTGTTTTAGTGGATTTGGGGTTTTCCGAGCCTTTTGAAATGCTTCTTTGACTTTTCTTTCAAAATAAGGTTTAATTTTCTTCGACCTATAAATCAAAATATCTTCAAAAGAACTTTGTGTATTTGCGTCGCGATATTGTGCGTAATGTCCTGTTCCTTGGCTATTATATGCTGCTGCAAACATTAAACAACACAACAGAGTATTATACATTGTACTTTCTTTATAATCCTCAATAGCCTTTCGATATGAATCAATCCATGTACATTGTTCTACACTCCACCATGTCCCTGAATAATATTTGGTAAAAAGATGCCAATCATTATCAAAATCTTCATTTATCAATAACCGACTACGTTCTTCAATGGCATTAAATTTCTCTAACGTTATATCTTTCCGATAACGATACTTAGCAACTAATTTCTTATAATGTTCTTTATGATATTCAGAGGCTAATTTTTTAATCTCTGATATTTTGAGATCATTACTATTCCAGTCCGTTAGGTAGCTTTTTGCAATAACTGAAGAATATACCTGTATATCATTAGATATAATAGGAACTTGATTACCTAATGCACCTGAAAGAGTACAGGAGCCTGCAAAAAGATCACATACATATCCACTTTTATATACAGATTGAATTCCGTTAATAACAAATGGTAGAATTTTCGTTTTTGACCCCATATATTTTATATAGTGCAAAAACTCGTCACTGTCTAATTTTTTAGTCGCCATATTATGAACAAAATTACGCTAATTTCTCGAATCTTTAACGTTCAGAACAAAATAATGATAACTTGTACATGCTATCAATAAACTTATTGAATATGCATACTTATGAATCACCGATATAACACATCAAATAAAAATATGCTTTCCTAATTTTGTATCACATTGTTTTTTATTTTCTCTAAACAATCAGTTATTCTTTTTTGAGTAGCTTTAGATAACACATCATTAAAATATTGTCTATTCTTTTTAGAACTATATCCTGTCAATTGGCTGATAATTTCTGCAAGAAATGAATCAGTACAGTTTTTAATTATCCCATATTGTCGCATTTGTTTAAACAAAAAAACAGCTCCTTTTTGAGTAATACTACTTTTAAAATCATTGTCTATTTTAATTTGAAAATTTGAATCTATTTTTTCAAATTCAATCAAAATAGGTAATTCGGAATAGAGCAATAAAAAATCGTAAATGAAAGAAAGGGTACTTTTATCTCCCAAAATCCACTTATCTCCATCGCTAATAACTATTAAACCTTGATATCTCTCAATTATTAACCGCTCAACAGACAATTGCTCTATTAAATTTTGATACAAAAGATCACATTGTTTTTTCTGTTCTTGTAACGGAAGCAAAACTATACCTGATAATATTCCCTTAATTTTGTTATTAAGGTATTCTATTACATTTAAATCATCATATTCACAAACATAATACATTACTCTTTCCATAATCTTTCAATTTAGGTTGTTGGTATAATACGATATGAATGACACAGAAACCATTCTGTAAATTTCAAACAAACTAATAATCTTAAAACTTATAGTGTTTTAGAGCCTTATATTTTAGTGTATACATAATTTACATACTCTATGTAACCAAAAAGTCCATAATATTTCTATAAATATCTGTTAGATAAATAATTACAATAGTCTTTATTTGCCTCATAAAACTCTTTTGATAATTTCATGATTACATCCTGATAGGTTGTGTGACTGAACTTTATATTATCTCTTTGGACTATCTTGGCAAACTGCTCGGTCTCCTTTCTGTGTTTCACGCCATCCTCTCCAATTACATCATACCACAAATACAGGAGACGGAATCCACATATTTTGCGTTTCAAATACAAATGCTGTTTTTTACACCTCTTTTTCAGTCCCAATATGTGCTTAATTAATTGTGCCGCATCCAAATACTGAAATTTGTTATTGTCAGGCGATATTTCTTTTGCCAATTCATACAAATTCGGTAATTCATCCCAAAAAGAAACATCCTCCATATATTTTTGTTTCAGCCCTTCATGCTTTCTACCGCCATACGGCTCTGTAAACTTAGATTCGATAGCAATATCTGACAATCCGGTTTCGATAACAATATCGATATTGGGAGAGTGAGGAAATAGGGACTTATCTTCACTAATCTCAAACCGCTCTTCAAACTTGATTTTATATTTTAAAGGATCTCTTACAATAGGAATTACCTTTGGAAAATCAGAACTGATATTTTCAATCATACAAGAGGGTTTAGATGACTTTTTAGACGATAACCCGCAAGCGTATAGAAGCGGAGTATTTTCTTTACCTTGCCAATATTGAAACATATTGACTACGAGTGCGGAGGACGAGTGCAATGCTTTCATCTTTGCCAGTCGTATTTTCCCGTCCTTCGTTTCGTTTCCGTCTCCTGAACCATAGTAGATTAAGTTTTCATCGGACAATGGCTCAAATAGATTATCCGTTAAATCGTAAAGATAATTTTTCTCTCCTTTGTCGGGAATCGTGCCTCCTACTAATTCGAAACCTTGTCGTTTCGCCCAATTCTGTTGTTTTGACTTAATAAATTCCAATCCGGTCATAACTCTTTGATATTTAAATGTCATATAAAACTTTAGCGGCTTCATCTATCACACTCGTATCAAAACTATCTAAATAAGTATTAGTCGTTTTCATATCCGTATGGCCCAATATCTGGGAAATGTGTTCCCTTGCCACGTCGTTACGCTGTAACATCATAGCCATCGTATGCCGACTAACGTAGGTAGTTAATTTTATATCGGTTATTTTCAGTTCTTCGGATAATTCGGCCAAATAGTCATTGTATTTTTTATACCAATACCGAATGTGATTATATAATTTTTCTCCTGTATAGCCACTGATCGTAACAATCGGGATTATAAAATCGTCTATTGTTGGGTTAATCTCTTTGAGGCTGTTTAATAAATCCCCGATTTCTTCCGTCATTTTTATTTTTATCGGCTTCGCCCTTTTCTGATGCTGAATCTTATGACGTTTATACACGATATACTCCCCACTGTCAAAATGCACGATGTTTTTTCGCGTTAAATAGGCCATATCAATAAACGACATTCCGTAACAGTAATAAGATAGCAGAAACAATTTACGGGCATACTCCCGTTGAGGTTTGAGCGATACTGTATTTTTTATCTTATTCAAAGAAGCTACGGAAAGGTAGCGTTTCTCCGTTTCTTCATCCAATTTCGCTATTTGAAAACCACCTTTACCGAAAGGATAGGTTTTCTCTGTAGCTTCTTTTTCTTGGATGGCCTTATTCAAGATACTTCTAAGAGCTTTGAAATAATACTTTCTTGTATTTCCTTTACATCCTCTTTTTTGCAGAAATACATCAAACCCGTTTACGAATTTTATATCGATTTCAGAAAACACTCTTTTGTCAAATTTGTTGTCATAGTGCCCCAGCATATTTAAAGTGGCCGCATAACAATTCGCATTACCGATATGTCCCGTCTCACGCAGAATCTCGATATAATTCTCCATGTAAATTCTCACTTTACCTTGCTTCGACTTATGAAGAAACGCATCTGCGAACTGATTCAAAGTCCAATCGATATGCTCCCTATTAAAACGATCTATGATTTCCTGTGCCCGTACCCTATAATTGCTGAGTATGTAATTATACTGCTTGCGTTGTTCGTTTTCTTCCTTCTGTTTCTTGTCTCGTACATTTTTGAGGATTACGAAGCATTCATTATCGGCATCCCAATATTGGTCATCTGCAAATATTTTCAACGTAAAATATTTGCGCTGCCTATCTTTACACACTCGTAAACGAATGGCACTCAATCCCTGAGCGTTGGTAACATCATTCCTTTTTATAAAACTTATCATAGCCTTAACCGATGTACGTAACGAAACTATAAATCCTTACATACTTTTATAATACGATTGAGAAATTTAAGGTTAAGGGCCTTTATTGATGTTTCTGTGCTCAATATGTTGATTATCAGGTAGTAACTATTTTACAAAAAAGAAATAATTTTTTGATATGTAAATTTACAACGATATTTTAGTGGAACACATTTGGAACACAAGTAAGAATAATAAAGCAAATACAATAACAATCTTATCATTGATTATCAATAAAATACCTGCTTAATATAAAGAAGTCAAATTAAAGGAATAATCAGAAAATACCTCTGGGGGGCGTGTTGTCGCTGGTTCGAATCCAGTCACCCCGACGAGCTGAAATCAACAGGTTAGATTAGTTTTCTAACCTGTTTTTTTATTACTGACGTCATTGCGTAAAATAGATACAAGTACAAACAAGGAATCAGTGCAGTTTTTCAATGAGTATATGTCATTGCTTAAATTTAACATCTTGCAAATCATTGTTAATACGAACAATGGATATATTCGGGTCAAAGGCTTTTAACCAATCAACAACTTCAGTTGTGGTTGAGTCTGTAGAAATGCTGAAAATAAGAATCATTTTCACCTGATTTTGCTGTAAATTTCATTTTTTAACAATTTGGATTTTTTACAACCCGCATTTTTCTCTAAAGATTTATCAATCCAACTTTGTGCTTCCTGAAAAGCTCCCAATCGAAAATATCCCAAGGCGATATAATAAAAAACATCGCACAAAGGATACAGTCTGTACGATTCGTTATAATTCGACAGGTATTTTTGCAGAAAAATTATACCTTTTTCATTATTAAATTCGCTCTCGATATTGAACCTTCCTCTTTTGAAATATAAATCAAAATCTCCGGGCATTGAACTCATAGCCTTTTCGTAGATATGGTCCACGTTAGACGACGGTTCTTTCTTCTCTACATATAATTGAATCAGTCCGTCATAAGCGTTGTTCATGAAATTCCTCGCCCCTTCTTTTATATATAAATCAATAGCTTTATTGAAATACGCTTCAGCTTTATTATAACATTTTAAATTCAAGTACTCGAAAGCGATTATTTCATGGTGATTCCCATTAGTTGCCGGTAAATGTTCCAGAACCGTTTCAAATTCTTCTACAGAACAAGGTTTGGACAATTCCAGAAGGTCTAATATGGTCCTTGCATCATTTCTCAATTTACAATGATAAAAGGCATTGAAGGAACACAATGTCTCATAATTTTCTACAATGCCTTTCTTCCTGTTGATAAATTCAGATATATTATTAAATATTTTTGCTTTTACATGAATATTCATTAATAATATCTATTTTGAATAAAATGCTTTACAAATACTCTAATAGACAATATTTATTTGTATATATACAAATATTCATTAATTTTTTTAGAAATATTATTAGTATTATAAGATAAAAAAACGAAGTC
>ERZ827516.1467-NODE-1467-length-20602-cov-3.269966_pt1 | contig 20602 bp, 17 predicted proteins | sample MGYA00519703_ERZ827516 | MGnify/ENA primary metagenome ERZ827516 (study PRJEB31778, sample SAMEA3449337) | human gut metagenome | biome: human gut; feature: human-associated habitat; material: faeces | place: United Kingdom | collected 2010/2012 ...
CGTGCGCCCTTGAGCAGACCCATCTCGTACATGGTGTACAGCAGCTTGCGGTGCGAGGGCTTAAAGCCGTCGATCTCGGGGAACGCACGCGAGACGTTGACGCTCATAGCGTAGGGCATGTAGTTGACCTCGAGCGTCTGCGTGATCGGCTGATCGGTGACCTCAGAGTGCAGGCCGATGACGTTCTCGGCGTTGACCTGCTTTTTCTTTGGCTGGTTCTTCGTCTTCTTCTTTGCCACGATATCCTCTTGAACTTCTTAAGGGCCGTCGTTATCGATTTGCTGCTATTGCAGGTCCAGCTGGTCCAGGTATTCCTTGCCGTGCTCGGAGATATGGCGCTTGCGGCCCGCCTCGTCGTTGCCCAGCAACAGGTTGAACATGGTCTCCATCTTGGTGACGTCCTCGGGCTCCACCTTGATCAGGCGACGCGTCTCGGGGTTCATGGTGGTGAGCCACATCATGTCCGGATCGTTTTCACCAAGACCCTTGGAGCGGTTGATGGAGCACTTTTGGTCGCCGATTTCTTTGAGGATGCCGTTCTTCTCGAGCTCGGTGTAGGCAAAGTAGGTCTTCTCTTTGCAGTTGATCTCGTAGAGCGGAGACTCGGCGATATACACGTAGCCCTCGTCGATGAGCGTGGGCACCAGGCGATAGAGCATGGTGAGCACGAGCGTGCGGATGTGATAACCGTCGACATCGGCGTCCGTACAGATGATGACCTTGTTCCAGTTGAGGTTGTCCAGGTCGAAGGCGCCAAGGTTCTTGATGCGCTTGTCCTTGATCTCCACACCGCAGCCCAGTACGCGCATGAGGTCCATGATGATGTCGGACTTAAAGATGCGCGGATAGTCCTCCTTCAGGCAGTTGAGGATCTTGCCGCGGACGGGCATAACGCCCTGGAACTCGGCATCGCGCGAGGTGCGAATGGCGCCTGCTGCCGAGTCGCCCTCTACGATGTAGATCTCGCGGCGGCCCTTGTCCTTGGAGCGGCAATCGATGAACTTCTGCACGCGGTTGGCCATGTCGGTCTTCTGCTGCAGGTTGGTCTTGATACTCTGACGCGTCTTCTCGGCGTTCTCGCGCGAGCGCTTGTTGATGAGCACCTGCTCCATGATCTTGTTGGCGGCATCTTTGTTCTCGATCAAGTAGGTCGAGAGGCGTTCCTTAAAGAATGCCGTCATGGCCTGCTGGATAAAGCGGTTATTGATGGCCTTCTTGGTCTGGTTTTCGTAGGACGTCTGGGTGGAGAAGCAGTTGGTCACCAGCACTAGGCAGTCCTGGACGTCCTGCCATTTGATGCCGCTCTCGTTTTTGTTGTACTTGCCCTGTTGCTTAATGTAGGCATCGATGGCGCTGGTCAGGGCGCTGCGGGCAGCCTTCTCGGGCGAGCCTCCGTTCTCGAGCCACGATGAGTTGTGGTAGTACTCCTGCATCATGAAGGTGCGCGAGAAGCACATGCACGCGGTGATCTTTACGTTGTAGTCGGGCAGGTCCTCGCGATCGCGACCGCGACGGTCGGCCTCGATAAAGAAGGGCTCGGTGAGATAGTCGGTACCGACCTTTTCGAGCACGTAGTCCTCGATGCCCTTGGGATAGCAAAAATCCTCTTCGGTAAACTCGCCATCGTCGCCCTCAATGCGCAGGCGGAAGGTCACGTTGGCGTTGACCACGGCCTGACGGCGCATGGTCTCGCGATACCAATCGTGGGGGATGCTGATGGAGGTAAAGACCTCAAGATCGGGGCGCCACTTGATGGTGGTGCCGGTGCGGTTCTCGTCGCTGGGCTCAATCTCGAGTGCTTTCTTTTTGGCTCCGACGACCTTGCCCTTTTTAAAGTGCAGAGAGTACTTGTTGCCGTCGCGCCAAACCGTGACGTCCATGTACTCGGAGGCGTACTGAGTCGCGCAGGAGCCCAGGCCGTTGGTGCCGAGCGAGAAGTCGTAGTCGCCGCCTTGGTTGTTGTTATACTTGCCGCCGGCGTAGAGCTCGCAGAAGACGAGCTCCCAGTTAAAGCGCTTCTCGGAAGGGTTCCAGTCGAGCGGGCAGCCACGGCCATTGTCCTCTACCTGGATAGAGCCATCGCGAAAGGCGGTAAGGGTGATGAGCTTGCCGTAACCCTGGCGCGCCTCGTCAACGGCGTTGGACAGGATCTCGAAGGCGGCATGCGCGCAACCGTCGAGTCCGTCCGAGCCAAAGATAACGGCGGGGCGCAGGCGTACGCGTTCCTCGTCCTTGAGCTGACGAATACTGTCGTTACCATAGTTTGCGGTGTTTTTTGCCATACTCGCTCTCTCGGTGCTCCTTTGCTGCGTTTAAGTCATATAGATAGTCAAGGTAGCATAGCCAAGCCCACAGACGATTCCAACCAACACGAAATCCATCGAACAATCGTTCGATTAGATAATGAATGCTTGGAATGCGGGAGGGGCCTGTCCTATCCAAACATCTGCGGTAGGTCGATGAAGACGGTTCGATCGCTTTCGCCAGCTTCGAAGCCCGAACGGGAGAAGAATCCATAGCGATGGCACTTGAGCCCCGTTGCCTCGACTTGGATGATTTCCTCGTCGACCATTTTTTGCGTGACGGGGGATTTGCGGAACTTTGCTTCGTAGAATGCGTAACCCTCGGGGTCTTGCGTTACCACATCGAACTCGCCGCTCGTCTTGTTTGCGGGATCGTCGTACCAGTACTTGCCTATGGCGTCGAAAGCCGGTTCGATCTTGCCGGTCCTGTTCTGCCGCACGAGGTATTGACGGCAGACCTCCTCGAACATATGAGGAACGTAGTTTTCCTCGAAGTCTTGGGAGACGTGACGATCATAGAAGACTTCCGGGTCGAGCAGCTGACGCGCCGAGGCATTGCGGAAAACATAGCGATAGTAAAAGAGCGAAAGCGGATCCACTACAAAGTAGCCGGACTTACGCTTGTTCGTAGGGTCGTTGATGGGTGCACGCTTTTGGACGATTTCGAGTGACATGAGCTTGTCGAGCACGTCTGCCATGGCCGGACCGCTCGAGACGTGCGACTGTGCCAGCACGTCCCCCCAACGGGAGTAACCTTGTGCGAGAGCCCCGAAAACTTCGTTGGCGTTGGTCATCTTCGAGATCTCGGCGTTGAGATAGGACGGCACCTCGCTTTCTAAGCGGGCGCCAGGTTCCGTGACGAGCTCGATGATGTTGTCGCGTACGCTTTGGGATTGATCGATGAGGCGATTGTAAAAGGGGATGCCGCCAAAAACGCTATAGAGCCGCACCTTGTCCTCGGGCGAGAACGCGGGATAGAACTTCGCAGCGTCAAAGTAATCCATGGGCTTAAGCTCAAGCGCGAGATCAATTCGCCCGTAGAGGGGGCTTTCATGCTCGATGAGGGATTTCATAATCTCAACGTAGGAGCCGCACAGGACAATGTTTAAACGTGAGTCTTCCCTGTGAGCGTCGATTGAGGTCTGAAGAATGCTGTCTAAGCCCTTAACCGCATCTCTCAAGTAGGGGTATTCGTCGAGAACGAGGGTAATGTTCTTGTCTTTGGCTTGGGCAAACAGAAATTCGATGAGCTCGCGGATGCCTGTGAAGGCGAGCGGAGGAAAGCTCAGCGTTTCAGCAACAAGGGCGGACAGACTCTCGAGGTTGTCTGCCTCGGAGGTTTGGCGGCACTCGTAATAGACCGTTGCGACGTCCGACAAATCGGTTAGCGCCTGCTTGATGAGCTCACTTTTTCCGACGCGACGCCTGCCGTAAATGAGAACATTGCGCTGCTCAGGTGCTTTAAGCGTTTTCTTAATACGGGCGAGTTCACGCTCCCTGCCAATGAATTCCACTTACTCGGTTCCTTCCGACTCGGTTTTGTCCGAGTTAATTGTATCGCATGAATCAGTTTATGCTCGAGTTTACTCGGACAAAACCGAGTCGGTTCTGTCCGAGTAAGTTTGAATAGTGAACCGAAGTTGTAATGTCCGCATGGCGATGACGAACATGGTTTCCATAATGACAGATATAGTTGACATCTTCTGATAGATGCAATATATTTCTGCCATGTTGCAACGGATATCTGTCCATTACCACGAAAGGAACTCCATGCCGGGCAAAAAGAACCTACGCATGAAGGCGGCGCGCGCGGCGGTTGGCCTTTCGCAAGCTGACTTGGCCGAGGCCGTGGGCGTTACGCGCCAGACCATCGGCCTGATCGAGGCGGGCGGCTACAACCCCACGCTCAATTTGTGCGTGGCAATCTGTAAAGCGCTACGCGTTACGTTGAACGACTTGTTTTGGGAAGACGAGAGCGACGTCGACCCTGACGCTCTTTAGGAGTTCGCTATGAAATTTGAAGATTTAAAACTCGTGCAAAAGTGGCGTGAATATGCCGGCCCAAAGGATGAGCGCCTGGAGGCTGAGAACGCGAAGATCTACAAGATTGGTTTCGTGCTGCTTTCGTTTGGCATGTTGATGATCTTTTTCTACCAGTTTATAGCTCGACAGGTTGCGTGGGTTCACAGCGACGTCAGTGAAATGCCGCATGGCTTTGCAACGCCGTTCGAGGCGGCCATGTATTTGTGGCTCGTTCTCGTGATGTTGATTTGCGCAGGACTGCAAACGCGGAAGGGCTATGTCGATACCAATCGTTTTGGGCAAACCGAGCATCTTCCTGTTGGATATTTCCTGCTTCTCAGCGGTCTTAGCGGCACCGCGTTCGCGCTTGTTATTGCCGCAATGCGCTGTATCGCTGAGGCGCAGGTCGTACCGCTCGAAAGCGTCTTTTGGTTGGCGAACCTGGCCACGGGCGTGTTCTGCGGTGCGACGATTTTCGCGGCCACGTTTGCTGGCCTGTGCGCAACGTTTTTCACGGCGAAAAGACGCCGTGCCAAGCTCGAGGCAGAACTCGACTCCTCTGACGACATCTAATAATGTGTGGGACAACGCAGCCAAGCGGGACGACCTGATGTTCAACCCTAGGCCGTCCTCGATTGAGTTCGACGGACTGGGATAGACGAGAAAACAAGCGCCCCTTGGCAACCGGTGCCGAGGGGCGCTCGCGGCTTTGTTCAGATGCGAGTTTGTCTAGATGCAGAAGGCAGGCCTAACACCGACAAACGGCTCGCCGTCATAAATACTGTACGAGTACGGTTGGTAATCGCTTCTATAGGAAGCCGCTTCGCCTTTTCCATGGGAAGAAACCCTCCTAAAGCAGGGGTTCAGCATGTGGTCATCTTTCCCCGTAAAACTATCGCCATAAGTTCCCCAAGACCGGAGCCACCAACCGCCCCCGTCTTGCGAGTCGTATGTCCCAAGGATGCTATTTGGAGTGTCTTCCGTTAAACCAGCGTCATCGAATAGCTGATATTGAGAGCCTTCTTGCAGCAGATATGCGCAATAACTCATATAGTCATCATTGAAGTCACTGATGGGGGCAAGCTCGACATAGCTTGGAACCCACAGCTTATCCGAGGTTGTTGTGGTCGTTGAGGTCGTCATTAGGTCGGGATCATCATTGAGCTCCGCGCCGATGCCGCCGCCGTAGTAGGAATCGATCGTATATGACACCCAAGGCATCACTGCGTCAGCCTTGTCCACGGAGACAATCTGCTCGCTCAGGTCCGAAGGGAGCTCATTCGAGAAAGAGTCGCTGAGCCAAGAGCGCAAGGAGGTGTTCTCCCAACTTATGCTGGCAGAGCCGTCGTCCTGAATCTTCTGGAATAGGTTATCGAGGTCGGCCCTCTCGAACATGTTTTTCTTGGCGATGTCATCGGCGAAGATGAACGTGATGCCCGCCTTGCCGGAGCCGTCGGACTTGTCGTCATGGTTGAACCCCATGATCATGACCTTGGTCTGTGTTCCATCGGAGAGCGTGACGTCTTTGGTCTGAGTTCCGTCGAGCTTTCCGTCCGCCGTGCAGAGGTGGTACTTCTTGGCGATCCCTATGGCTCCGTTCTGGTCTCCCTTCTTGGAGATGAGCTTGGAAATCTGGGCGATTTCCTCCCACGAATAGTCATTGAGGCAGCTTTTGACCTGTGGTCCCTTGGGCAGCAGAACGACCACGGCAGTGGCCACGATCAGGACCGCCGCAACGATGCCGCCGATGATGGCTGGCTTGGGTGTCTTGTTTCCGAGCTTGCCTGCGGGCTTAGCGCCCGGTGCGCCAGAGGTCGTTACGGGTTCTGGCGTTGTCCCCCCCCTGAGCGGGGAGTGGCTTTCCACAACCGAAGCAGAACTTTGCCTCGTCGGGGTTTCTGACCCCGCAGTTGGGACAGAACATTTTGTTCTCCCTTCGTCTGGTTTTTCCTGACGGGCAAATCTTATCGCCCGGAGAACCAATGTTGTTGCGCAACATTTCTGGGTTGGCGCACTTCTCGGCTGATGCTTGCTTTCAGTATTGGCGCATCGCGAAATCCAAGTGTCGGCCGCGAGTTTTCCAATCTAGATAGCGTCCAGACAATGGGGCCGGGCTGCGTTATCCGGGGGTTAGTGGGGCGTATCAGACGCGGCTTCATCGCTGCCGCTACGCTCGAGCGCCGTGCGGCGGGCACTGTAGGCGACGAGGCCGGCGCCTGCCGCGGCGAGTGCTGCTGCGGCTGCCGTAAGGGGAGCGTTGACGTTGCCCGTGCCCGCAAGCGCGCCCGCTTTTCCGGAGCGCTTGTTATTGCCGTGGTCCTTGCCACTGCCGGAGCTGCTTCCGCCGGAGCCGCCGCTCTCGTCAGTACCGCCGCCACTCGAGCCGCCATCGCCGTCTGCTGTCATCGGGGCGTCGTGAAGTCCTGCCGTATCCGCGCTGTCGCATACGCCGACCTGAACCTCCGAGCGTACGCATGCCACGTCGGGCACATGGAGCTCGTGCAGTACAGCGCCCAGCGCCGAGTTTGCGCCCGGTCGAATTTCCTCGAGCGTCACGGGATCGAGCGCCACCAGATTACGCGCCTTCGCATACAGCGTTACGCGTTTGCCCACCTCGTCGCCCCAGCTCTCCGGGATGGCGAAGCTCATGCGGAACTGTGCCGTGCAACCCGGTGCCAGCACGGCGTTACCGTTGTCGGCTACCAGTGGGTGCGTTGCAAAACGTGTGCCCAGCGTCTCGAGCGCGTACTTCACGTGTGCCATGTCGTTGGCCGAAGCGTCCTCGGCAAGCTCCGGATCGTAGATCGAAGCCATACGTGCATTCACTCCGAATCCGATGGATGCGCTGGAGAACGGCTGGCTGGAGCCCTCTCGGTACAGATCGATCGTGCCGGCGGTCAGCAAGGTGTTGCCGTCGTTTCGCACCGTGACCATAAAGGATTCGCCTGCTGCTCCGGGCACCACCGCGCCCGAGGTAGCGACCGCGCCCGTTGGAGTGGCACACGCCACCAAGGGCACTTCGATGCCGTGCAGCTCTGCCTCGCTCTTCTCCGCGCCCACAATGTGCGTGGCGAGCGCGGAGAGCATGCCTCCCGACGTCAAAAATGTTGTTATCTGATCGACAGGATGGTCCAGCTCGCACATCACGAACGGCTCCGTGAACAGATCGCCTGCCAAGGTGCTGGCGAAGATGCGGAAGTGCTTGCCCATCACTGCTACCGGGTTGCCTTCTTCGTCGTAGGTCTGTCCCACCTTGCCATCGGTGTTCTCTACATAGAGCGCGCACCTGCCGTTGTTGCTTACGCTAAACGATGCCGGGCCACAGCCTGCGGCACCCACAGGCTGCGTTGCAAATGCCGATGCGCCTCGCGTCCAAGTAATATGCTGCAGTTGCTCGTTGACAGTTGCCAAAAAGCCCGAATGTTGTGGCCACGGCACCGCGTGGGGTACTGTGGCATCTGGTGGCATAACGCCCCAACCCGCGATGGACTGGCCGATCACGGCATACGATGCGCAGCCACAACCGTTTGCAGTTTCGTATGCAACGGGCACCACCATTTTGCCGTTGATATTCTCGGGTACGCCCAGCTCGATGCTCGACGGCGCTTGCGGAAAGCGGAGGACCTGACGGAACGTGAGGCTGTCGCCCGAAACGTCCGACCACAGGGTGAAGCACTCCAGCGCAACCTCTGCCTCATTGCCCAGCGCCTTTTCTGCGGTGGTTCCGCGGCGGTGGAGGTAAGCGCCCGACAGGCGCCCGTCGACCAGCGTCTTGCCCACCGTGATGCGTGGGCACTGCAGGCAATGGCAGCCATCCTCTTGCAGGCGGCCGCGCGAGATGCTGCGCCATGACGTATGCGACACCACGCGGATCTCGTCATTGCTTATGCGCAGGCGCACGACGGACAGTATGCCGGCTGTGCTTGCCGTATCGAAAAGGGTGTTGTCGCCGTCGGGGCGCTCGCCCGAGACCAGCAGCACGTAAGCGTCCTGGTTTTCTCTTCCGTCCGTATATTCCACTACGTCGAAGTCGTAATCGAATATGCCGTCGCGCTCCACGTCGCCCTCGCCAAAGCCAAGGGGGAAGTCCACGGGCATGGGGGCAGACCACGTGCCGTTTGCCTTTGTGTGCACCACTAGGCGCGAGCGGCCATTGTCACCGTAGCGCACCGAGGCGATACGGAACAGACATTCTACGCCGGCAATCATTGCCAGCTTCATGTGGGCTTCGCTGAGCACGCCAGTAAACAGCACGTTGTCGCTCGAGGGCTTGATGCCGCCACGCTCGTCCTCCGATACACCAGCAGAATTGGCGTTGGGGTCCGCAACGGCGTTCGCCGCCTGCCTGATATGGGTGTACTCATACATCGGCGCGGCGTTTTCGTCGTTCTCTATCAGTACGTGGACGAAATGCTCGACCTGTCCCGTGTCGTCGCTTTCTGCATCCGCCTCGAGCTCAATGCGCGTGACCGCTTGATCCCAATCACGCACGACAGGCGCGACGTTTATCGCGGTGGCTGCAACCTCGGCGCGTGCGAGCAGCTCGGCGTTGGTGACGATGGTGGCCGACGCGATAAGCTGCGGAACGCCACCTGCCTCGGCGTTGCCGGCCGAGCCGAAGCGGGCATCCAGCGTGTAAGGCGTATCTCCACCCAATGCGAGCTCAGAGCGCTGGAGCACATACTGGTTGCCATTGTTCACCGACATATTCCACGAATCGAGGAGTGTGGGCCACGACCCCGACCAAGCCTTGGTGGTCCACTTGAACATTACGAACTGGAGTATCACATCGACATCGACGTCTGCACCCACGCGCAGCCGCGGAAGCTGGTGCCCGTCCGCCTTCTCGTGCCCAATGAACAGGGTGAGGGATGCGGCGCCACGCACGGCAGACGAAGCGACGCCTGTAACGCCGGCGCCAAAGGTGACGGCAAGCCCGATCTGGATAGTGAATGAGCCCGACGTGTTGGAATAGTCGAGCGAAATGTTTTTAAAAAACGCCGCGCCGCTGCCGTGCGTGTGGGCACCCACGGCGAGCGCCAGCTTCGCCAGCACCCAGGGGTTGACGTTTAGGAAAAACGGCACCGGTCCTAGGGTAAACTGCTCGGTCCAATTGAGGTCGGTTCTTACCTGGAAGAGGGCCTTAATATTGCCGTATGCGGGGTCGTTGTTGTTACCCCAGGTTTTGCCCACCCAATCGTAGGCGAGCGAGCCGTACAGCTGTGTGGCGATATCCATCGTAAACAGCAGCGTGCAGTGGTGACGAAGCAGCTTGGTGTTTCTTGGATCGGTGCCCGAACCGGCACTCATACTCTTGTACTGATTCCACTTCCCCTCCATCTCGTCGAGGTAGCGGTTTGCCTGCTTGGCACCCGACTCGCGCGGTGACTTCTTCCAGTACTCCGGATCCGGATTGCCCGAATCGTTCATGTAGCCGACCGGTTTGTATCCTCCGCCAAACAGCACGTACCCAGCAAACTAGAAATCGAACAAAATGGGGAACGAGGGCATCCAGCACGTGAACTTATTGCCGCCGATGCCGGGAAACGCCGCCGGGAAATCAAACGGAGTGATCTCTTGGTCCATGGTAGTGGGGACGATAGTGGTCGATCCGGATTCCGCCTTTGCCGCCGGCGCGGTAACAACGGCCATAGGGGATGAGAGCGTGTAGGTTTTGCCCTGGTAGTCGAGGACAAAGCGCAGCTTGCACCCTTCTTCCAGAAGGCCCGAAGCTGCATCGAGGAACGTGTCTTCAAGCGTGAACGTTGCCAGATTATCCGCACCCGATGCGCTGGCCTTGACTTGGCCAATCTGCGTGAAGGTTTCGGGTGAGCTGCCCGCGGCAGGCGTCACTTTGTTGATGCGCAGCGTTGCCTGTCCACCCTGTGGCAGATGTGCCTGCACGGTAAAGGCGTGCGTATCGGGCTGCTCGTTTGCCGTGTCGTCCTTCGGCAATGTCATGAACGTGGCTTCAGCGTACTGGATGTCCCATTCGTCGAATGTGAGCTGGCGGAAGTACGGCTCGCCGTCGGAAAGCGGACGCGTGGGCGCGGTTATGGCGGTGCCGCCCTGGATACGCGCAAGGGGAATCTCGACATCACGGTAGCCCGCCATGCTAATGGAGATGCCGCCGTTAAAGTCGTACGCGTCGAGAAGCGTTGTCTCGTCCACGTAGCCTTCCGAAAGAGGCGCGACCTCAAAGATGGCCGTGCCCTCGTCGTCGGTAGTGGCGGAGAGCTGCTTGCCCGCGGCATAACGCGACGCGAGCGTGACCTGGGCTCCCTTGATGGGCATATTCTTGTTGGCGACGTCGATCACAACCACACCAAACATGGTGCGCGAGAGCACCAGGACCTTGAAGGGGTCTTCTTCGTCGGCATAGGCCGCGGTGGGCGCGAACGGCAGCAGGAAGGCATTTTCGCTTCCCGGCACGCGAGGCAACATAATGCTCGCCAGCGAGGACGCTCCGGCAACAAGTAACGAACGGCGATCAAGCATTTTGGGCTCCCATCCCGCAAATTTCGGTGGAAATAATCCAATTTTGCGAGAAGGTGCCCCGTGGCGGTAGTGCCGTTCGAGGGTCAAAATGTCCAATTTGAGCGCGCGAAAGCGCTAGGCCCCCGGAGTGCTTTCGATACGCCGGGCAGTCTGGCCGCTAGCGCAACATGTGGGCAACCAGCTCGGCGCGAGTTCCGATACCAAGCTTGGCATACACTCCTGATAGGCGGTTTTTGACGGTGCCCGGCGATACTCCCATATGGCGTGCGATTTCGGCGTTGGTCCACCCGCGACAGGCGAGCATGGCCATGGTGAATTCCGTGGTCGTTAGATCGTCGGCCACGTCCTCGCCCGAATCGGGGTTGTGGATGCGCCGCCAGCCGTAGCTGAATCGATACGTAATCTCGATGATGCGTGCGAAGTCGTCAGGGTATTGCGTTTTTAGACACGCCTCGATAAGCCCCTGCAAAAGGCCGTGGTGCTCGCCGATAAGTTCGACAAGGCCGTCGGGGCGCGCAACGTTCCAAGCAGCTCCGAAGTGCGTTTTTGCGGCGTCGATGTCCTTGAGGCTCATGCATGCCATGGAAGCTGCCAGGTGCAGGAACAGCTCCGAGATGGGATAGCTTCCCTGTTTCATAATCAGGGCGTTTTCCGCCATGCCCAGGCTGCGGCCGTAATCGCCGCGCAGGTACAAGGCGTGCGCCATCACGTAGCTGGCGAATAGGCGCAGGCCTTCGGGCAGATGCGCCGCAAGTGGATAAAACTCTTCAGCAGAATACGGGGAAGGCAAGTGCAGCAGGACACTCGCGGCCGAGGCGAACAGGATATGCGTGGCGTGGACGGCGGGCGATTCCTCGTCAGTTGGCGTATCGAGGATGCCAGCAAGGCACCGGCGGGCGTCGGCGATACGGTTGAGCGACAGACTGGCATATCCGCAGATAAGGCATGCGGAATAGCGCAGTGCGGGATCGGTGGCGTCAAGATAGGGGCGCGCCGTCTTGGCAGCGAGCGTGGCCTGTCCGCGAAAGTACAGCGCTTCTGCCGTGGCGATGGTGCGTGAATCGGGGTCGGAAATGCCTGCAACCGCAGCGTCAATCTGCCCCGGCACAAAGGCGGTGCACATCAACGGCATGGGAATGCGTGGGTAGCCATCGCAGTCCATCTTCCATCTCCCAACAGCTGGCAACAATGCAGCAATTGTACTCCTGTTGCTCGGGACCGGAATTTGTGGGTATCGCCTACGATTATGCCGAACGTATAAAGGAAGAGTCTATTGGCGATGCTCCCAAGGTGGCTACTGAAGCCTAGCTGGCCTCGACATTAGGAAAAATTGCCGCCCCTACAAAAAGCTCTGCCGCAGCGATGGGAAACGCATCTTCTGGGCATTCCGGCGTCTCCAGCCAGCGCTGGACTGCTGCTGTCGCCTGCGCGTTGGCGAGCGGGGCGTGGGGACCGTCCGGCGACCAGCGGTGACGGGCGAGCCCTGCCGCGTACGTGGGACTCCATCGGCGTAGACCCATGACCCCCATGGCATCGGAGAAGTCCACCATGGCGTCCAGGACCTTACCGTCCGGCATGTCCAGCCTAGCGGCTCTCTTGATTCCGAGGTCGAAGGGGGCGTTGTGCAAGGCATATGGGGCCGCGTGGAAGTGGATCAAAAGAGCGTTACTTGACGTTTCATGCATAATGCCAACCGTCCCGCGACATCACGTTCGCAGCGCGCAGGGGCCGGAGAACCTTCGCGATGAGAGTTGACGTCTAATACCTTGCATCGTATAGTGTGTATAGCACAGTATATGACGAGAGGAGGTGTGCGGATGGAGGCACAGATGAAGCGCGGCTTCCTGGAGGCCTGCGTGCTCGCGGCCGTCTCCGGCGAGGAGTCCTACGGCTACCAGATCGTGAAGGACGTACCGGCGAGCATGGGGCTCACGGAGTCGACGCTCTACCCGCTGCTCAAGCGCCTGGAGAAAGCCGGGTGCATCACGGCGCGCTCCGCCGAGCACAACGGGCGGCTGCGCCGGTACTACCGCATCACGGACGACGGGCGAGCACGCATCGAGGAGTTCCTGGCCGAGTGGCCGTCCGTACGGGAGATTTACGCATACGTTGAGGGGGCGCACCATGACGCGCGATGAGTTTCTGGGCCGGTTGGGCGAGCTGCTCGCCTGCCTGCCGGCCGAGCAGGTGGAGGAGACCAAGGCGTTCTATGCGGAGGCCATCGCTGACCGCATGGAGGACGGTATGAGCGAGGAGGAGGCCGTGGCCGCCATGGGCACACCCGGCGAGGTGGCGGAGACCACGCTCGACGACCTGCCCGCCGTGCCGCGCGCGATCGCGAGGACGCGCCGGCGCAGCACCACGCTGCTGTGGGTGCTGACCATCGTGGGCTCCCCGGTGTGGGTGCCGCTGCTCGCCGCCTTCGCCGCCGTGGCCGTCACGGTCTATATCTGCATCTGGCTGCTGGCACTCTGCGTGTGGATCGTCGCGGCGGCACTCGGGGGCGTGGGCGTAGTTGAGCTCCTGCTTGCCGTAAGCGGCGTCACCATCGGCCACTTCCCGTACGCCCTCGCCTCGGCGGGCGTGGGGCTCGGCCTCGTCGGCGTGGCGCTCTTCGTTGGTGCTGGCGCTTGGGCCGCCTCAAAACAAATTGCGCGCCTTTCGGCGCTCTGGGCGAGGAAGGCCGCCTCGCCCTTCTGGAAGGGCAAGGGCGAGAAGGGCGGCGCTGCCGCGCATCTCGCGGCGTAGAAAGGAGTGAGTACCATGACCAGCGCGAAGAAGATCTACCTCGCCGTGGCGGGCGGGCTCGTTGCCGCGGGTGTTGTCCTCGCGGGCATTGGCTTTATCGCTTCGGGCTTCGACCCGGCCGTGTTCACAACCCAAATCGACACGCGCGACAGCACCATCGTGCTCGGCGGCGTCGAGGTGGACGACCCGATGGGCCTCCCCCTCATCGAGCAGCTCGCCAATCTGGGCGAGATCGACACCTCCGGCGTCGCGGATCCCGCCGCGCCCTAGGCGCAGCGAGCCCGGGCGCTCTGCCCGCCAAGCTGCGTAAGCCGGCGAAACCCGAACCTCAACCTCTACGCAACTGGCCCCAAGCCTGCGCCGATTCGCTCTCGGCGCCGCGCGGGGGCCCGTGACGCATGCCCAAAAGGTATGAGGAGAAAGGAACGCGATGACGACAACCACGCCCTTCCGCCTTCATGGGGCCACGCAGGACCGGAAGCGACTGGGCCGTGCGGTGGGGCTGTGCTTGGATTGGCTACACTGATATGGACAGTTCCGTGAGGGGCGCGAGAGACGGGACTCTGCGGAGATCTTCGAGGAGGAGTGTCTCGACTGGAAGCGCGGGTTCAGTGGAGCAGGAACCTAATCTCTGTCTCTCCTGCTTTTTTGATTTGTTGAGAAGCCGGCATTTGGGGGCATTTTGGATAGCGAACAGTTCAAACAAGAAGCTGAGAAAATAGAACAAAGCCTGAGTGCCTTGAGAGTCGCCGAGCGCAATGCAGTGATTCCCTTCATGAACGGCGACTTTACCCAATGGGATCTATATCTGGCATCCTCCTCTGAGTATGCGATGAGACTGATAGACGGATTCATCTCCATGCTCGAGTCGAGGAATCTTGTTTGCGTCGCCCAGCTTCTCCGCGCACAGGTTGGAGTCTGCCTGCGGACATTCGCATTATTCGCCGCCGAAGACCAGGATGACTTTCTCAAGCAGGTGTTTCAAGGTGTGCCTGTGAACAAGCTGAAAGATTTCTCGGGTGAGAAGATGTCCGATGGAAGACTTCAAGACTTACTCGAGAAGTTCGATCCAAAGGTAAAAGATGTATACAAGGTGACGTCTGGATTCGTCCACTTCTCCATTGATGTTCTGCCGAGCATGGGTGTGCCTGGGGAGGGCTATGAGGTCGAGTTTAATTTTGGAGCCGAGCCCAACGAGAGAAACAATGCGCCTCTCGTGGAATGCGGCAAGGCGTTCTGCCACTATGTCGACCTGCATCTCCAGATGCTCCATAAGGTGATTGCTTCGGATGAATGGTATGCCGATCGATTCCGTATCGATTCCGATGGTCCTGCAGACGAGGCCTCGAAAAGCGAGAAGGTGTAGGTCGAACGCATTGACGCTGCCTTGACAGCATCCCGATATGATAACGAATGGGAGGTTCCCTGCGAAATGTGCGCCTCTGTATATTCTCGCTAGGACGCCCTCGACCGATAAGGCATCGTTGAGTTCAATTTGAGTTCAGCTCGGGTGCCTGAAATCGCCCAACTCTGATAAAAGGGGAGACGACGGTACACCACGTAGACGAGAGGCTATGGAAGTGCACGATTTGATTATATTGGCGCGCTAAACCGCCCCGCTGCCCAACTTGAACTCCGCTCACGCGTGTATGGGGCTGCGAGAGGTAACGGCCTGCGGCCTCCTTTGTGTGCTCGATGATATCTTCGAGCATGCCGGGCATGGCGGAGACATTCGCTGCAATCCAGCCGTGTTCAAGCGCCGTTTCGGATAGGAGCGAGAGGGGGCTGTCTTGCCCGTTTCCCTTGCACCCGTAAAGATGGCTGACAGTTTGGGATCTCCCGGGTCTTTAGCTTTTACCGTGCTAGATGCCTCATGGAAACTGTTGGACTTTAATCAGACAGACCCAGCATGTCGTTTTCCTCCATGAGGACATCGGCTAAAACCGCAACACCTATGCTTGTTTAAGCAAACTTCCTGATAGTCGTGGAGCTGCTGTAGCCCGACATGCAGGACATCGCTCGGCTTAAACACCGGATGCCGCATCCGCGAAACGAGTTGCGGTGCACCCTGTTCCAAAAGGTTGCCAAGTACCATGGCGTGAGCGTTGGGGTAGCCATCATTCAGCGTGGATACATCCGGATGCGCATAGATCCAGACGATTCCAACGTTCTCGTATTTCCCGTGCAGGTAATCGAAGAGGGCAAGCGACGCCATACAGTTGCCGCCGACGGTCACGACTCTGTCGGGGTTTTCTGCCGTAAGCTTCCTCTGCGCATCCTGAATTCCCGCCAGGACTTCGTCCTCGGCACAGATGCGAACTGCCTCCCATTTCTCATGTCCAAGTTTTGGGACGCGTTTCGCAATGCCGAGTGGGACCCCTGGACAGTCGGATCACGTGGTGGCCCCCTTTGAGAGGGTCACGAGCATGGTAGTCCCGTTCTCGGAACTTGCTTCGACCTCTACCGTGCCGCCGTGTAGGGCTGCAATCTCCCAAACAAGCGCTAGCCCGAGTCCTGCGCCGCCGTATGCCCTGCTGCGGGATTTGTCTAGACGAAAGAACGGCTGGAAGATGCTCTCTCGGTACTGCTTGGGTATTCCCGGGCCCTCATCTTTGACTCGCAGGAGCACGTGGCTGTCGCTGTCGCTGATGGAGACGTTGACAGTCGAGCTGGAGCGGCTGTAGCGGATGGCGTTTTCGACCAGATTGAACACCAGCCGATAGAGGAGCGTATCACTTCCGATTGTCAAAGCGTCTCCGGAGCAATCGAGGGCTATGCCATTATTCTCGGCAAGTGGCGCAAGGTCGGTGAGGACCTCTTCGGACAAGGGGCCAAGTTCAACATCGTCCTCGCAAGGAACGCTGCGGAGCTCACTCATCTCGAGCAATACCTTGGCCATTCGAGACATGCGCTCGGTTTGTTCTTGTAGCAGGCCGAGCAGCTCGGCCGTTTCGGGTTGCAAACCGGGGTGCTCGGAGATGAATAGTTCAATCTGTGCTTGCATAAGGGCGAGCGGGGTGCGCAGCTCGTGTGCGGCGTTGCCGGTAAACTGACGCTGTGCAGAGAACCCTTCGCCAAGACGGGCGATCATGTCGTTGAAAGAGGCGCTGCATCGTTGTAGCTCGGTGGGCACATCTTCACTGAGTCTGATTTCGCTTAGGTTGTCAGGCTGCACGCGCTCCACCTGGGCGGCAAAATCCCGTAGCGGCTTGAGCGCGTGGCCGCTCACAAAGTATGCCAGCACGCCGCCAAGGAGTGTGACTCCGGCCGTGATGCACCAGGTTGTCGTGCCAAAAGACTCTTGTGCGTCGTTTACGACGATCATGACCTTGTCATCGGGGGTCGTTTTCGTTGGGTCGAACACCCGGGGCGAATCCGCGCCGGCAGCGTTAAAGGCCGAGATGTTACTGCCGATGGCATCCATGTAGCGCATGCCCGTATAGCCGACCAGGCAGTTTGTTAGCACGCACGCCGCACACGTGAGCAGTGCCGTCATAATCGTTATGCGCCATTGCAGCGAAAGCCTTTTCATTCGCTATCCTCCATAACGTAGCCCTCTCCAATCCGATTGCGAATCGGGTCGTATCCCAAAGCGCTGCGCAACTTTTTTCGGAGCGACGACATGTGAACGCGGGCTGCGTTGCTAAAACAGTTCACGGTGCTATCCCAAACGTGCTCGATAAGCTCCTCTTGACTTACCGGACGCCCCTGATTAAGCATCAGGTATTCCAAGATTCCCGTTTCCTTGCGCGTAAGAGATAAAGCCTCGCTGTCCACGGAAGCGATGCGCGCCTTGGTGTCAAAGCGGAGCTTTCCGCAGGTTAAGACTATGTCGCTTTGTGTAAAGCGTCTGAGGGTAAGGCTGCGAATCCTTGCCGCAAGCTCGTCCAGATGAAACGGCTTGGTGAGGTAATCGTTGGCGCCGGCATCGAGTCCGGCGACTTTGTCGGATACTTCGCCACGTGCGGACAGAATCAGTACCTTAGTCTCGCAGTCAGTTTTCCTAAGTTCCCTGAGTACGGTCATGCCGTCGATGCGGGGAAGGTTGAGGTCGAGTACCACGAGGTCGAAGGCCTCAACATTCAGTAGGTCGAGCGCCTCCTGTCCGTCGTGACAGCAGTCGACGCTGTACGCCAAGTTTCGCAAGCTGCGCGCGATTGCGTCACACAGCGCCCGCTCATCCTCGACGATCAAAATACGCATAACAGTCTCCTTGCACATTTCAAATCGCGCTTAACACGGATTTTATAGCCGATATGGTCCAATGGTCGCGTAACGAAAGGAGTGGTCAGGTTGTTCAAAGCGGTAAAACCCGTGGTACAGGTCGTTTTGTTGATCGTCGGAATTGCCATGGTGTGCTTTGGCGTTATGCGTGGCGAGGCGGATGCCGTGCTGGCCAAAGCGATTAGGCTGTGCTTGGAGTGTATCGGAATTGGATAAAAGAGAAAACACTGCGTCGCATGTTTTGGCTCGATTTCGCGGATTCATTCAGGCGGCGGCGACGCTCGTCACCAACATTCACCTGCCGAACTTTGCCAAAGGCGGTATCTATCAGGGCGCGGGAAAAACAGTCTGCGTACCTGGACTTAATTGCTATTCGTGCCCCGCGGCATCGGGTGCGTGTCCCATCGGGTCGTTCCAGTCGGTGGTAGGTTCATCCAAGTTCAACTTTTCTTACTACGTCACCGGTACGCTCATTTTGCTCGGCGTGCTGCTGGGACGCTTTGTATGCGGCTTTCTGTGCCCGTTTGGCTGGCTACAAGAGCTGCTTCACAAGATTCCCGGCAAAAAGTTCTCCACGAAAAAGCTTAAGCCGCTCACGTACATCAAGTACGTCGTGCTGCTGTTTGCCGTGGTATTGCTGCCTGTGCTGGTGGTCAACGATCTGGGGATGGGCGACCCGTTCTTTTGCAAGTACATCTGTCCACAGGGTGTGCTCGAGGGCGCCATTCCGCTGGCCATTGCCAACGCCGGCATTCGATCTGCGCTGGGGCAGCTCTTTACCTGGAAACTTGCCGTTCTCATTGCCGTGGTAGTGCTGAGCGTTTTGTTCTATCGCCCCTTCTGCAAATGGATTTGCCCGCTCGGCGCATTCTATGCGCTTATGAATAGGGTGTCCCTACTGGGGATTCGGGTTGACGCATGCAAATGTGTCTCGTGCGGCAAGTGCTCAAAGGTTTGTCAGATGGACGTTGATGTGGTCCGCGCACCCAATCATGCCGAATGCATCCGGTGCGGAAAGTGCATTGGGGCCTGTCCCGTCGATGCCATTAGCTATCTCTATGGCCTGGATGTGTCGGCGGAAAAGCTCCCCTTGACCGCCGATAAAAAGTAAACAAGCTTCGACAAAACGGAGGAACGACTATGAAGCTTTCTAAGATTGCGGCCCTGTTTATGGTGCCGGTGCTGGCCTTGTGTCTTGTGGCGTGCTCGGCACCTGGCGGCAATGCGAGCGAATCTGCGAGCTCCGATCCTAAGATCGCAGAACTCACTGCGCAGAAGCCGGCCAATGCCGACGAGGCCGCCGAGCTGTATGCGAAGCTCATGCAGAAGGAGAACGAGATCTTTTCGAGTGATAACGCGCTGTGGGAAAAGGTATTCAATGCGGCAAATAAAGACTCGGCAATGATTGAGGACGGCAGCAATTACGGCGATTTCCTGCTCAAGACCATCGACGGCGCCAAGGATGAGTTCACGGCGGATGAGCTCAAGACGCTCAAGGCCGGTGCACAGCAGATCAAGGAGATCGAGGACAAGCTCGAGAGCCTGGAGAAGGAGTTCCCCGGCTGTGGAAGCACGCCGAGTGCAGGCGAGAGCGTCGACGCTTCGACCGCTGGCATGACGGCTGGTGCCAATGCTTCGAACGAGGCGACGAAGTTCCCCAGCTTTACGGGCAAGGACCTGGATGGCAACGACGTGAACAGCGACGAGCTGTTCTCTAAGAACAAGGTCACCGTCATGAACTTCTGGTTCACTACTTGCAAGCCGTGCGTGGGCGAGCTGGGCGATCTTGAGAAACTGAATCAGGAGCTTGCCAAGAAGGGCGGCCAGGTCGTGGGCGTCAATTCCTTTACGCTCGATGGCAACAAGGGCGAGATTGCAGATGCCAAGGACGTGCTGAGCAAGAAGGGCGTGACGTATAAGAACATCTGGTTCAAGTCGGATAGCGAGGCCGGTAAGTTCACGTCAAATTTGTTCTCGTTCCCGACAACGTATGTCATCGATCAGAATGGCAACATCGTAGGGGAGCCCATCGTGGGAGCCATCAGCTCCGCCGAGCAGCGCGCTGCACTCAACAAACTTATCGACCAGGCGATTGCGAATAGCGAGCAGTAGAAAACGCGTAAAGCATGGCGAGGATCGCGCGCCGCTGTGCAGAGTAGTCCGCTGCCTTTCAAGATAATCTCCACCATACAGAGGTCCCGCTCGGGACCTCTTCTTTTAGGCGCCGTCCCGTTCGTTTTTTGGCGCGGTTCCCTACATTCCTCACTGGTTCCGGCAAAAAATGGGGATAGAGTAGGACAAACGCGTCGAATACGAACGGCGGGGGAGAGCGGGCAGGGTGCCTGCGCAGGAGAGGTTGCCGTCCATGTTGGAGCTCAAAGGTATTTGCAAAAGGTACGTTACGCAGTCGTTTACGCAGGTGGCGCTCGACAACGTAAGCCTGTCTTTTCGCGATAACGAGTTCGTGGCCATTCTGGGACCTTCGGGTTCGGGTAAAACCACGATGCTCAACGTTATCGGCGGGCTCGATCATTTCGATTCCGGCGACCTGCTGATCGACGGTATTTCGACCAAGGATTTTCACGATCGCGATTGGGATGCCTATCGCAATAACCGCATCGGCTTTGTGTTCCAGAGCTATAACCTCATTCCGCATCAGACCATTTTGGAAAACGTGGAGCTGGCGCTCACGCTCACGGGCGTGGGGCATGCCGAGCGCCGCCAGCGTGCGCGCGAGGCATTGGAGAAAGTCGGCCTAGGCGAGCACGTTAACAAGCGCCCGAGCCAGCTTTCGGGCGGACAGATGC
>ERZ827516.1474-NODE-1474-length-20526-cov-5.398662_pt1 | contig 20526 bp, 19 predicted proteins | sample MGYA00519703_ERZ827516 | MGnify/ENA primary metagenome ERZ827516 (study PRJEB31778, sample SAMEA3449337) | human gut metagenome | biome: human gut; feature: human-associated habitat; material: faeces | place: United Kingdom | collected 2010/2012 ...
TGCCATACTGCTCCATCATCCGGACTGCCGCATGATATGCTTTCTCGTTGTGCTCGAACAGACGCAGTGCCACCTAGTTCACCCCTTTCCGCAATAAAGGAGTATCCTTCACATGGAAAATGGAGGATACCGTTCCTTTGACATCGTTGTCTATAATCTCATCTTATTTTATCATGGTTATATCTGGGATTCAATAGAAATCATCATAAATGTATCACATTTGACCCTGAAAAAACATCGCGAAGGCCGGATTGTTTTTGTATCATGCCTAGTTCTGTATAATAATTCCAGCTGTAAACGAAGATTGAGAAAATAAGGGGTCAGATGAGGGTCTAAACAGCAGGAGGAAACAGCGATGGCGCGACGGGGAGAAAACATTCGCAAGCGTAAGGACGGTCGGTGGGAAGGCAGGTACATCAAGGCGCGCACACCGGAGGGGAAGATCCAGTGGGGTTACGTTTACGGAACGGCCTATGCGGAGGTCAAACGGGTACTAATCCAGAGAAAAGCGGAGGCGGGGTTCTATAACCTGAATCAAACCGACCTGACCTTTGAAGTACTGTCCGAGGTATGGCTGTGCTCTCTGAAAAACGCTATAAAAGAATCCACCTATGCGCATTATTCGTACACGCTGCACAAATATCTTCTTCCGGTTTTGAGCAAGGTGCCCGTTGCATCCCTTGAGGAAAGCTTTCTGGAACAGGCCATGCAGCAAATCATCACGCCCACAGATGCGGCACACAAGCCACTGGGAAACTCCTCTGCTCGGGAATGCCTCTCGATGCTGCGACGTATCTGCAAATATGCCGCTCATTTACGTTTGATTCGTCCAATGGAGCTGGAAGTTGCGCTGCCAAAAGCCATCGACAAAATTTCTGCGCCTCTCTCCCCGGCGGAACAGCAGCGACTTCATCAATATGTACAGGCGAACCCCACGCCTCGCAAAATCGGCTTACTACTGGGGCTGGAATTGGGGCTTCGAATTGGTGAGATCTGCGGCCTGCAATGGGGCGATTTTGACCTGAAACTCGGCACGCTGAACATCAATCGGACGGTCTGCAGAATTTCCTGTGGAAACGGTCATACAAAGGTGGTCATCCAGATGCCCAAAACCCGCACTTCTCGCCGGGAAATTCCCATCCCAAAGCAGCTATCGCTGATGCTGAAAAAGCTGCGCGGAAGCGCCAGCAATGCTGCATGGTTCCTGTCCGGCAGCGAGTCCAAGCCCACCGAACCCCGCTGCTATCGGAAAAGCATCAAAGCGTATTTGAAGCAGGCGACTGTCCGTCAAGTGCGCCCGCACGCACTGCGCCACACCTTTGCAACGACCTGCCTGCAGGCGGGGTGCGATGTAAAGACCCTCAGCGAATTGTTGGGACACGCCAACGCCAACATCACCTTGCAGCGCTATGTGCATTCTGACCTGATCCGAAAGCGCCGGGAGATGAATCGGATATTTTCACATCAGGTGTCAACGAGGGGCGGAAAAGCGTTAAATCTAATTGAATAACGCCAGATTTTACTCACAGTCCTCCATTTTCCATGTGGTGGATACATTTTTGTTAAATATATTCTTTGTCGTTACGCAGCCACATATTCTCTACAGCATAAAATACTTTCACGATATACGCAACTGCGTACGTAAAACCGCACGAACTTCTGTACTATCATGTTGAGGTGAACTTCATCATGACTGTAAAAGATGCCGTTGCCAAGCGCTTTGAACAACTCTGCGACCAGCGTAGGATACGCCCCAACGAGTTAGCGACCCGTGCCAGTGTAACACCATCTACGGTATATAGTATGCTTGACCCATCCCGTCAGCGTGTGTCCATCGCCACCATTAAAAAGCTCTGTGATGGTCTTGATATCACGCTTGGTCAGTTCTTTTCCTGTGCGCTGTTCGATGAACTGGAGCAAGAGAACCAATAGCTCACCGAACGATCTGCTCGACTTTCCCTGCAACGCGTACTCTCTTTTCTAAGTGAATTTTAGAATTTCATATCCATTGTCAGCCTGATTTGTGCTCTTTTGTATGGGTCAGGCTTTTTTTTTTTACGCTAAAAGGCCCCTGTCCATCACATTTCTGTGAAAGGCAGAGGCCTTTTGCTGCTAGATTCTAATTCGGTCTGGGGAGATGGAACAACTATCTCATTCTACCGGGTCAGTGTCCCTTACCAGATTTTTAACTACCCCCCGGATGCTGGTGATCCGCACCACCGGGTTTTTGCTTCATGAATCATGTGGTTCATACGGTTGTGGTCGCAGGAATCTCACGTTGTCAGTAAAAAATCAACCAGAGGAACGACCGAAATTGCAACACCGTCTACCTCAATGTCAGAATCTTCCTCGTAGGTCACGATGATATGGTGGTGCGGTTCGGTCACGGTTGCAGCAATTTTCTTCAGCAGATCGTTGTTTGTAGTAGTTTCTCCCACTGCTCATTTTGTCTATCATATAAGACATTATAGCCTATTCTATGTTCTATATATAAGACAAACAAAATAATTTCTTGCATCATTGCTTGACCAGAATATAGTCCGGTTTGATGTCTTCCGGCTCCATCAGGATCATCTCATTGCAGCGCATCCCGGTATCGAACAGTAACATAATACAGAAATTCATCGCGGAGATCCTTCAAACACATAAAAAACACCCTTTCTCTCATGGAAAAACCACAAAAGAAAGGGTGCAAAAATCTCTATAATGGTTGTCGTACCAAATCAGGCTTGTTCGTAGTTGAACAAGACAAACTCCGGTCGACAAATCATTTAATTTTTATCGCAGCTACGAAATCAGCAGTTCTCAGCGAAGTACTTAATGGTACGAACCATCTGAGAGGTGTAGGAGTTCTCGTTGTCGTACCAGGACACGACCTGAACCTGATAGGTGTCGTCGCAGCTACGCTGAATTTTTGCACTTTTCCGAGTAGTTCTTCACAGTTTCGTAACAACAGTTACAGTACCAGAACATACCGTTGTCGTACCAAAACCGGTTTGTTCGTACTACGATTATATCACGTTTCATCGTCATTTGCAAGGATTTGATTTGTTTCGCTTCTGACCTGCATTTTTCAGATTCTAACGTATATTTTTACGTCATTCCACGGTTCGAGCGCCTGAAACCTAGGGCTTCCGCCGGGGCAGCAGCTCTCCCAGGCACTCTCCTCAGAAGCTCTATGACAGCTAGATTGCCAACATGTTCCTGCTGATTAACTGAAATTTCTCCGGACGTGATTTTGAGCCATGATGTGGGAAATGTAGCCATCTTGTTCGATATGAAACAGTTCTATTCGTTCCGAGTCACACCAATTGCCATTTATATAAGAAAACCGCGTGAACTGCCAGAGCTATAACTCTACGCTCCGACTGATCCACACGGCTCTAAAATATTTATTTCAGCTTTGCGAGGATCTCATCTGCCGTCATACCGGATGCCAGCAGCTTCTTCAGCACATCCTCAGCTTCAGCTTTCTTTGCGGATTCCGCAGCTTTGGTTTCAGCTTTGACCTTTTTAGCTTCGATTCTGGCGATTTCCTTGTCGATAGATTTCAGCTCAGTTTTCTTGGTTTTCAGGTCAACTTTCAGCGCATCGATATTCGCAGTGATGGATGCGATTTCGGCGGCAGCGGCTTCCTTTGCAGACTGCTTTTCAGCAATCTGCGCAGCAAAGTCAACGGTTGCTTTTACAGTCTTGGGCTTGTTCTTGCTTCCTTTGGGACGGGGCATAGGGGACACCTCCAATGTTTTTTAATGGCTTCAGTATAACACTCGTTTTTTATGTTCGCAAGAGGTGCAGTTTGTAGAATAAAAATATATCTATGAGTGAAACAATAAATCAATTTTGGAATATGCACCGGCGCGGGTCGCCAATTCGTTGGGACGTATTCCCCGCTGGGCGCAGAGCTGTTCAAAGCGTTTGGCAATGGCATCTTTTACAGGCATGATAAAGTGCACCTCAATATGATGGTACAGAAGTTCGTGCAGTATTGTGTATGCAAAAGTACCTCGTGGTGCAGAGAATATATTTAATAAAAAAGTATCCTCCATAGTGAAAATGGAGGATACCTATCTTTCGACATCATTGTTTGATTCTCCCTATTATTTTATCATGGTTATATCTGGGAATCAATAGAAATCCGTACAAATGTATTCCATATGGCCTTAGAAAAAACCTCGCAGAAGCTGAAAGTTTGTTGCACATTGCCCATTTTTGCATGAAAAATCCAGCTAGAACCGAGGGTAGACAGAATAAGTGGTCAAATGGGTGTCCAAGCCGCAGGAGGAAACAAAAATGGCACGACGGGGAGAAAACATTCACAAACGCAAGGATGGTCGGTGGGAAGGCCGGTACATCAAGGCGCGCACGCCGGAGGGGAAGATCCAGTGGGGCTACGTCTACGGCACAGCCTATGCAGAGGTCAAACGGGTACTGATCCAGAAAAAAGCAGAGGCGGGCTTCTACAACCTGAAAAGAACCGACCTGACCTTTGAAGCACTGACTGAAGTATGGCTGCACTCCCAGCGGAATGCCGTAAAAGAATCCACCTATGCGCATTATTCGTACACACTGCACAAGTATCTTCTTCCGGTTTTGAGCAAAGTGCCCGTTGCATCCCTTGACGAGAGCTTTCTGGAACAGGCCATGCAGCAGATCATCGCGCCCACAGATGCCGCACACAAGCCGCTGGGGAACTCCTCTGCCCGTGAATGCCTCTCGATGCTGCGCCGCATCTGCAAATATGCCGCACATTTGCGTCTGATCCGTCCGATGGAACTGGAAGTAGCGCTACCAAAAGCTAACGACAAAATTTCTGCGCCTCTCTCCCCGGCGGAACAGCGGCGGCTTTATCAATATGTGCAGGAGAATCCAACAGCACGCAAGATTGGGCTATTATTGGGGCTTGAATTAGGTCTGCGTATTGGCGAGATTTGCGGCCTGCAATGGGGCGATTTTGACTTGAAACTCGGAACGCTGAAAATCAATCGGACGGTCTGTCGAATTTCCTGTGGAAACGGTCATACAAAGGTAGTCATCCAAACGCCGAAAACCCGTACCTCCCGCCGGGAAATTCCAATCCCAAAACAACTGCTTATTATGCTGAAAAAGCTGCGCGGATGTGTCAGCAATGCTGCATGGTTTCTGTCCGGCAACGAGTCCAAGCCCACCGAGCCCCGCTGCTACCGGAAAAGCATCAAGGCATATCTGAAGCAGGCAGCTGTCCGGCAAGTACGTCCGCACGCGCTGCGCCATACCTTTGCGACGACCTGTTTGCAGGCGGGGTGCGATGTGAAAACGCTCAGCGAATTGTTAGGCCACGCTAACGCCAACATCACCTTGCAGCGTTATGTGCACTCTGACCTGACTCGAAAGCGCCGGGAGATGAACCGGATATTCTCCCATCAGGTGTCTATAAGGGGCAGGAAAGCACTAAATCAAATGTAATAACGTTGAATTTCGCCCATAGCCTTTCATTTTCACTGTGAAGGATACCCCTTTATTGCGGAAAGGGGTGAACAAGGTGGCATTGCGTCTGTTTGAGCACAACGAGAAAGCATATCATGCGGCAGTCCGGATGATGGAGCAGTATGGCAAGGCTGCCATTGTCCATCCCACCGGCACCGGAAAGAGCTACATTGCGTTCAAGCTGATCGAAGACAACCCGGAGAAGGTCGTAATCTGGCTTTCCCCTAGTGAATATATTTTCAAGACCCAGTTGGAGAGCCTGAAAAGGAACAACCCGGATTTTCCGTTGGCAAACGTTCATTTTTATACCTACGCCAAACTGATGTGCTGCACGCAGGCACAGCTGGACGAAATAGCAGCGCAGAAGCCTGCCTATATTATACTCGATGAATTCCACCGTGCCGGTGCAGAATGCTGGGGCGAAAGCACGGTGGCTTTGTTAAAGTTATGCCCGGATGCAAAGCTTCTGGGGCTGACGGCAACAAACGTCCGGTATCTGGATAATAACCGTGACATGGCCGAAGAGCTCTTTGATGGGCATACGGCGAGCGACATGACCCTTGGCGAAGCAGTCGTCAGGGGCATTTTGCCTGCCCCGAAATATGTAACTACGGTCTACCAGTACCAGAAAGCCCTTGCAAAGTATCAGACTCGGGTGGACAACCTGCGGGCACCGGGCATTCAGGATGCCAACCAAAAATATCTGGATGCGCTGCGCCGGGCATTGGAGCAGGCGGATGGTCTGGATAGGGTCTTTGCCCATCATATCACAAATAAATCGGGAAAGTACATCGTGTTCTGCGCCAACAAGGAGCACATGGACGAGATGGTATCCCATGTGCCGGAGTGGTTCGCCGGGGTCAACCCGGATGTGGCAGTGTATGAAGCCTACTCCGATGATCCCAACACCGACAAGGCGTTTGCGAATTTCAAGACGGATACGACCAACCGGCTGAAGCTGCTGTTCTGCATCGACATGCTCAACGAGGGTGTCCATGTGGAGAGGATTTCCGGCGTGATCCTGTTCCGTCCAACGATTTCGCCTATTATTTACAAGCAGCAGATCGGGCGTGCCCTGACCGCCGGAGATACCGCAGCCCCGCTGATTCTGGATGTGGTCAACAACTTTGAGGGCTTGACCAGCATTTCCGGTCTGCAAAGTGAGATGCAGGAGGCTGTTCACCGGCTCTATGCCAACGGCGAGGGTGATAAGATCGTTACCGAGCGATTCGAGGTCATCGAGCAGGTGCATGACTGCCGGGTGCTGTTCGAGCAGCTGCAGGCGAGCCTTTCTTCCGGCTGGGAGCACTATTTCTCTGAGGCGAGCATCTACTATGCGGAGCACGGCAACCTGAACGTCCCGAAACTGTATACCACGCCCGGCGGTCTGAGCCTCGGTGTGTGGCTGGTCACCCAGCGCCGGGTGCGCGAGGGACAGATTCAAGGCAATCTGACCGAGCAGCAGATCGCGCGGCTGGACAGCATCGGCATGGTCTGGGGCAACCGAAAAGAAATCGCGTGGCAGCACGGATTTGAGGTTGCAAAGAAATACCACGACACCTACGGAAACCTATTGGTTCCCGGAAAGTATGTGGACCCGGACGGTTATCCCTTAGGACAGTGGATCATCAAGACCCGGCAGCAAAAGCTGAACGGCCGACTGAAGGAAGAACGCATCGCACAGCTCGATGAGATCGGCATGGTGTGGAATATTTTCGATGCCAAGTGGGAAAAGGCTTATGCGCTGGCTGCGGCTTACTATGAGGAAAACGGCAACCTGAATATCTCACGTTCCTATGTGACAGCGGCTGGCGAACGACTGGGACAATGGGTCGAAAGCCAGCAATGGGCGTACCCGAAAGGAAAACTGACGGAGGAACAGGTCGAGCGGCTCAGCCGGATCGGGATGTACTGGGGCAACCGCAATGACCGCAAGTGGAACGAGGGGTATCAGGAAGCAAAGCGCTATTTTGATGCCCACGGCGACCTGAACGTCCCGGCAGAATATGTGTCACCGGGCGGTTACAACCTCGGAAATTGGGTCAAGCGGCAGCGGTATACTCGCCAGAATCCTGAAAAAAGCTGCGCTGTCCTGACAGAGGAACGGATTGCAAAGCTGGATGAAATCGGGATGCGGTGGGGGAAAAGCAACTCGAAATCTCAAAAATCATGTCTCAAATTAAAAGAAAAGGTAGAACCTGCAAAAGCAGGATGATAGTGTGAGGAAAATATGGAAGAATTGAATTACCACGTTGATTTTGGACCGTTCTATGTCCATTTAACTCAGAAGCAGAAACGATACCTTGCGGTAAGGTCTGTGATTGACCGTGTTTTGGCAGCGCTGGCGCTGGTTTTACTTTCCCCTTTGTTTTTGATGGTGAGCATTGCCCAAAAAATCAGTGCACCGGACGAACCGATTTTCTTTCAGCAAAAGCGAGTAGGTAAAGGTGCGCATTGCTTTAATATCATCAAGTTCCGAACGATGAAGAGCTCCGCGCCTAAAAATGTGGCAACGGGAGATTTGGAAAATCCGCAGATGTACATTTCCAAAGTGGGTCGTTTTTTACGAGACACCAGCATTGATGAGCTGCCGCAGTTGGCAAACGTGGTTCGTGGCGAAATGAGCCTGATTGGTCCACGTCCGCTGGTGTATACCGAACGTGAGATTCGCTTTCTGCGTCGCTGGTACGGGGTGTATCAGGTAACACCGGGCATTACTGGTTGGGCACAAATCAACGGTCGGGACACGGTGGATGTATACGATAAGGTTTACTACGACCGCGAGTATGTCCAGCATGTTAGCTTGAAATTTGACCTGAAAGTCATTTGGAAAAGTATTCAGGTCGTGTTGGGGCGCAAGGGCGTTGTGGATGGAAAAATTGACCCAGAGTTCCGGCGAGAGAGTATTGTTTTATTAAGAGAAAGTAAAATCGTAGAGAGAAACGAGAATCCCTGTGGAGTGAGCGTAGAATAATGTAAATCCGACTACGAAAGTGTGATGAAGTATGAATTTGCGGCAATTCATTAAAGGACATTGGTCGGCACTTATTGGCGGTTGCTTGGTTTTATTGTTAGAGGTCATACAGGAAACGGGCTATGTTATGAACAACGACGAAAAACATTTCGAACACAATGATGCAGACTGCTTTAATGTTCGCGTTCCGCTACCCGGCGCTCCCGGACGCATTTTCCATGTGGGTCTGGTTCTGAATCAGGTGGAGGAATGGGCAAAACAGCATCCGCAGGAGAAAGTGATCGTCTGTATTCTTGAATGTAGAATTGGGCCTTTGCTGATTCCGCACGCCAAAAAGTTGCACAAACTGGGCGCAAAGGTCTACTGCAACCCAGATGGGTTGGAGTGGAAGCGCAGTAAGTGGAGCGCTCCGGCCAAAGCTTTTCTGCGGTATTGCGAAAAGTGTCTGGTCGAGAACAGCGATTTGGCAATCTGCGATTCTGTCAACATCGAGAAATACATCAAAGATACTTATGGCAGTCGGGTGAAGGATATGAAAGTAACGTACAGATGGTGTAAAGATGCAAAATTATAGTGTTTTGATGTCGGTTTATTTTAAGGAGGCGCCGGAGTATTTGAAGCAGGCGATTGAGAGCATTCAAGCACAGACATTCCAGACGAATGACTTTGTGCTGGTGTGCGATGGTCCGCTGAATGATGGGTTAGATGCCATTATTGCTAAAAAGCAGCAGGAGATGGGTGAAACATTAAATGTTGTTCGGCTTGCGAAAAACGGCGGACTTGGCAATGCGCTGAATGAGGGAATCAAGCATTGCAAGAATGAGCTGGTTGCCCGGATGGACAGCGATGACATCAGTGCAGCAGACCGTTGTGAGAAACAGGTCAAACTATTCAAGAAAAATCCAGAACTAGATATAACAAGCGGGGCACTTTTGGAATTTGTAACCAGTCCAGACCAAATAACAGGTGGACGTACAATTCCGTGTAGCAACGATGAAATTATACGTTACTCTCGGAAGAGATGTCCATTCAATCATCCCTGTGTGATGTTCAAAAAAAGCGCAGTTGAATTCGCAGGAGGTTATCAGGAAAAATACCACCTGTTTGAAGATTACTATTTATGGATTCGGATGCTGCAAAACGCTTGTAAGGCGCAAAATCTTCCTGATGTGCTGCTTTATATGCGAACGCCGACCGATATGTATCTCCGCCGTGGTGGAACTGCATATGCAAAAGTGATGCTTCGTTTCCATTGGTGGGTATATAAAAGCGGGTGGGCGAGTTTGGCGGATTTTTGTACGGGAGCAGTACCGCATGCACTGGTGTGCGTGATGCCAAATAAGCTGCGCAAAATAATTTACCAAGTGATTCATTAAAAAGTGTTTTTGGGGAAAGATGAGCAGATGCTGAAAGTCGTATTTGTAACGAATTACATTGTAAGAAATGGCCCGGGAAATGTGATTTTAAATCTCATAAGCAATCTTGATGATGCTCGGTATGAGATATCGCTAATCACTTTATTTGAAGGCAACGATACATATGTGGTGAAAAATCTACGCAACAAAGGTGTGCGTGTATATGAGTGTGTAACACTGAATCGAACAATGTGTATTCTGAGTAGGGCTGCTGAATTTGAGGAAATCGTACAAAGAGAAAATTTTGATGTTATACACAGCCATGGATTTATTGGAGATATACTATCTTCTCGGCTGAATCTGCCAGTAAAGCGAATTACAACAATCCACAACAATATGTATGAAGACTACCTTGATACTTATGGGTACGCCAAAAGCCGTATCTTCATTGCGCTGCACATGACAGCATTAAAAAGGTTGGACGAGTGCGTATGCTGCTCAAAGTCCGTTTATGATGTGATGAAACGTCATCTGCCGAACGTATCATTTATTCGCAACGGTATCGAGCCGGTGCAGGCTCATTCCGTTATAACTAGAGCTGAAGTTGATGTTCCGGAGGATGCACGGGTATTTCTCTATGCAGGTGTGTTGAATTCCGGAAAGAACATCGTATGGTTGATCGAGAATTTTGTGCAATGTCACGAAAATGATGAGTACATGCTTGTCCTTGGCAGCGGTGAAAAAGAAGCAGAGTGCAAAGCAAAAGCGGATGATCATATACGGATGCTGGGATTTCAGGCAGACCCGATTGCTTACATGAACATCAGTGATGTATATGTGTCGGCGTCCAAATCCGAAGGCTTTTCCATTTCCGTGCTGGAAGCGTTGTCTTGTGGCCTGGGGCTGTTGCTGTCGGATATTCCCTCGCACCGTGAAGTTGTGGAGATGGGACAAGATGTTTACCTGGGAGAGGTTTTCTCGCTGGATAATTTCAAGTTCAAGCTGGATGCGCTGAGGAAAAAAAAGATAGATAAAGTAGAAATCAGCGCATTTCAGGAGAAGGAACTGTCGGCCAAAGAGATGACAAAGCAATACGGGAATTTCTATATTAGTTAAAAAATTGCAGCGGAGGTAATGCTGAGGATGGCAGTATATTGGTCAGCATGTTTAGCATCGGTTTTGTTTACATGGTTTGCTATACATGTTAAGCATGAGAAGGAGGGAATACGGTACTGGTTATTAGTGACCTTTGTAGCGGCATTGCCTCTGATTTATATTTCTGCGATTCGATATAATGTCGGAGCGGATTATGCGGCATACTATAAGTATTATAATCGGATTGTACAGGGTGGAGACCGAGAACGATTTGAGATTTTATATTATTTATTAAATAAAGGAATAGCGTTGTTACATATGTCTGCACCATGGATGTTTGCTGCGTGTGCCATGCTTTTTCTAATGCCATTATATAAGATGATTCTATCGGATTCGCCGTATCCATATTTTAGCATATTTCTTTTAATTGCTACGGGATACTATTTCTTTTTTTTGAATGGTACAAGGCAAATGATTGGCGCAGCAATTTTCATGCTGGCGATACCATATATCGAAAAGAAAAATATTCTTCCATTTATAGTGTTAACCCTGTTGTCAACGGGATTTCATACGATGAGTATTGCTTTTATAGCAACGTATGCTTTTTCTATATGGAGGATTGATAATAGATTTCTTTTGATTGTTACGGGCGGATTGATTCTGCTGTCAAATGTGGTAGCAGGATTATTCAATAACATAATAGGGGGGTTAGACTACTATTCCCTTTATCTAGCGTCATCCTATGCACAAAAAGGTCAAGGCCTAATTTCTCTTATCATGTCTGGATCAATTGTTGCATTTGCAACTGTGTTTTATCAAAAAAACAATACAAAATATCAAGTATATTACAATATGCAGGTGATAGCATTTTGGGTGACTATTATGACTGGAAAGGTTGTGCTTATAGAACGTTTTCGAATGTCATTTGGTTTATCTTCAGTCATTTTTATTCCAATGATACTCAACGGAATAAAAAATAGAAAAACCAGACGTATTTGTGGTGGAGCAATAGGCATTCTCTATTTTTTTTACGTTACATATACAATTGGTGTACTGAATGGAAATAGCGTACTCCCCTATCAGACAATTTTTTCTGTTATCTAATGAAGGAAACGCCTATGAGAAATGAATTGACAGTAGTGATCCCGGTTTATAATGTTGAAAAGTACCTGAGTAAATGTATCGAGTCGATACTAAATCAAACGTTGCCAGTGGATGAAATCATTCTGGTGGATGATGGATCCAAAGATAGAAGCGGCGAAATCGCCGACGAATATGCTGCAAAGTATAATAACATTAAGGTGATTCATCAAGAAAATGGTGGTTTGTCCGCAGCGAGGAACACCGGTATTGATGCAGCGACGAAAGAATACATTGCTTTTGTTGATTCCGATGATTATATAGATTCCATTATGTACGAAAGGCTGATGAGCCAACTGCAACAAGATGGCGCAGATATTTCCATTGGCGGTGTGTGGTACGAGCAGGAAAACGGAGCTAAGTATTCCCCGTATGCGTCGGACATCACTAAAATCTGGAATAAAACGGAAAGCCTGATTGAACTGAACAGTTATCAGTATTTCAATATGAGCTTTTGCGATGCAATCTTCAAACGTAGTCTGTTTGAAACAGAAGCCTATGGAGAAGGAAAACTGAGATTCCCAGTTGGAAAGCTGTGTGAAGATTTCTATTTGATGCATCGAATCGTGGCCAGAGCCGAGTGCGTAACCTATACTTCTACGCCATTCTACCATTATGTGCAACGTGGAAATAGCATTTCAAGAAATGCAAAAGTCAATCTGGCGCCGATGGATGCTTCGTTGGCACAGCTTGAGTTCTATAAAAAGTGGTTCCCGGATTTGGATTACATCGCTGAGACAGCGGCCTTTTTTGCGCACGCCAGTATTTATACGACCTATTGCAGAAACGGTCAGAAATGCCCGAAGGATTTGTTAAAAAAAATAAATCCGATTTGCAGGGAATATCTTGGAAGTGTGCTGAAAAACAGCTATATTCCAAAGGTAAAAAAGGCACAGGCACTCATGTTCTGCTATGCAAAGCCGGCATATAAAACAATTGTTAGCAGGAGGGAACACAGATGAATATCGGCAATTTCTTACATACAATTAGAAGAGTATGGAGCAAAAGATCACCAGAAAGCTGGCTGGACTATCTGCGTGCTGAGGGTACCACCCAAGGAAGTATTGGCTGAGTTCTTTTGGATTTTTGAGGAACGGGTAAACTTAGAAAACGATGCATTCATTGGGAAGATGAAATGTGTTAATAATTATGAAGCATCTTTGGAGACATTTCTAAACAGTAAACCATTGTTTCATGGCTATGACTCTTTCACAGAGTATGCTTTGAAAAACGGAGGATGAGTTTAATAGAAATTCTTGTGAAGGAAGGTTAATCCTATGAAAGCAAGTGTGATTACATTACATACAGTTGATAATTACGGCTCCGTAATGCAGACATATGCAACGCAGCAAATTCTAAAAAAGTGCGGATACGATGTGGAATTTGTGGATTACTGGAGAAAAGATAACCTTCCAGTGAATCGAGCAGAAAAAATGTTGGAAAGTAGCACTCTGCAAAAATTGAAGCCGCTGTGGGGCATAAATGGCTTCACTCGCAAGGCAATGATAGCGATTTTGAAGATGATACTTGAAAACCGGAAATCACCTATGTGGAGATTTTTGGAAGAAAAAGTTCAACTAACAGAGGTCAGATACTGCTCCTATGAAGAACTGGAAGCAAACCCTCCTGTGGCTGATGTTTATATCACCGGCAGTGATCAGGTTTGGAACAGCATTTGGAATCAAGGCATTGACCGTTCATACTTTTTGGATTTTGCTCCGGCTGGAAAACCACGCATTGCGTTCTCGGCCAGTATTGGGCGTGAACAGCTTGATGCAGAAGAAACACCTGAGACAAAGCGTCTGCTGGAAAAATACAGTGCAATTTCCGTCCGTGAGCAGTCTGCAGTAGAACTTCTCGCTTCCATGGACATAAAATCAACTCTTGTTCTTGACCCGACCTTGATGCTGGAAGCAAATGAATGGAGAAAACTTGCTTCAAAACCTAAAATTAAAAAGCAATATCTTTTGATTTATCAGCTGAATCCCAATCCTCAGATGGATCAATATGCGGAACAACTTGCGCAAAAAAAAGAATGGGATGTTATCCGCATTGGCTTTGGACGCTCGGATCGCCGAAAAGGTGGAAAGTGTGTTATGCTGCCGTCTGTAGAGAAGTTTTTGGGCCTGTTTTGCAGCGCGGCGTGTGTATTAACGGATTCCTTCCATGCAACAGCATTTTCTTTGAACTTGGGAACAGATTTCATCAGCGTTCTTCCTGGAAGATTTGGTACACGGATAGAGAGCATTCTGAAATTGACGGGAACAGAAAATCGACTTCTCACACGGTATGATGATTTTGAAGTCGTAGATAAGGTTATTGATAAGAAAAGGGTTAAAGAAATGCTGGAAAAGAAAAGAACAGAAGATATTCAATGGTTGATGCAAGCGTTGAATGTTTGAGGAGGAAATAGGGATGGCATGGTTTTTGTTAGGCGGGCACTTTTCCAATGGAGGTCCTGATAATGTTAATCAGGCATTGATTACAAGTGCGGATAGAAAAATTTTATATATCAAGAGTAACAACAAGCCTGTTCGCGTTTTGGAAACGTTTTGGAAAATACTGATCAGTGAAGGAGTTGTCGTTTCTGGCGTATGTGCTAAGCGGTACTATGACTTTATGAAAGTATTTCATAAGAAGTTTGTGTATTTAATGCACGGGTGCATGGATTTCGAGAACGAAATCAATAGATTACACCTCACATCGGATTTCATTGAAAATGAAAGAAACCTGCTGAGAGATGCGAAATGTATTGTATGTGTTTCCGAAGGATACTCTGAGTGGGTAAAAAGTCGCTACCCGGAGTACGCAGGAAAAATCACATTTGTTAATAATGGCGTCAAACTTGAACAGCGAGAGAAAAAGGAAAAAGAACCTTTCTCTGTTGCAGTGGGTGGAGGAAATCGCTGCATAAAGAATAACAATGCTGTAAGTATGGCAGTGAAAAAAATGAATTCTGAGGGAATTCCTTGCAAACTGTATATTTTTGGTCGAAAATATCCGGGTAATGAGGAAATCGAGGAAACGGACTATATCCAGTATTGTGGTCACATGGACAAGACTCCATATTATGAACGACTTGATCATATCAGTTGCTTTGTAATGAACTCAGAGGTGGAGTCCTTTGGACTTGTTGCGGCGGATGCCTTAAATTGTAATTGTTCGCTCTTGATGTCTCAAAATGTCGGAGCAAGGAGCATTATGAAAACAGAGGATTGCGATATCATTCAACGGCCGCATGATGTAGATGAAATCGTAGAAAAGCTCAAGTATATTTTTGAACACCCCAACAGCAATAGATTATATGAGAGCATTGATATGCAAGCTTGTTCGGAAAGAAGTTCGTTTCAGAGACTAGATGCGATTGTTGAGGGAGCAATCAAGTGAGAAAAGTATTTGCAAAGTATAGAAATCTTCCAGAAGCAGTTAAGGCTTCATTATGGTTTACAATATGCAGCATTCTGCAAAAAGGAATATCATTTATAACTGTTCCGATTTTCACAAGAATGCTCTCAACAGAAGAATACGGTATTATTTCACTATTTGGCGCATGGCAAAGCATCCTGACTATTTTTGCAACGTTGAATCTGTCAAACCAGATATTTAACAACGGCATGGTCAAATATGAAAAAGATCAAGATGGGTATACCACCGCAATGCTTGGACTGTCTAATTTTGCTACAGTTCTGGTGTTTGTGCTTTATCTTGTCTTCCATACAGCTCTGGATAAAATATTTGAATTGCCGATGAGCGCAATAATTATGATGTTCATCGGTTTTTTCTTCTCAGCCGCAACAAGTCTTTGGACAGTTCATCAGCGGTACAAGTTTAAATATAAACTATTGTGTCTTGTCACGCTGATTATTTCACTTGGATCTGCATTGCTAGGGGTACTGTTTGTCCGGTTGGAGAGTGTTGGACTTGCGAGAATATGGGGAGATACCATTACAATTACAACAGTAGGACTCCTAATTTATGTTTTAATTGTTAAGAAAAACCATAAGTTATTCAATCTGACCTATTGGAAATATGCGTTAAAATTGGATCTGCCGCTAATCCCTCATTATCTGTCTATGACAGTACTGGGAAGTTCCGATCGAATCATGATCAATAGTTTGTGCGGAAAATCCTACACGGCATTATACAGTGTGCCATACAACGCATCCATGATTATGCAGATTGTAACATCAAGCATAAACTCCTCCTTTATTCCTTGGACTTATCAAAAATGCAAAGAAAGAGAGTATAAAAAACTGAACGAGTTTAGCTCGATTTTGCTGATATTAGTCATGGTCATCACCTTGATCCCTTCATTGTTTGCGCCAGAGCTGGTATGGCTGCTCGGCTCAAACAAATATAGCGATTCCATGTGGGTAGTGCCGCCGGTATCATGCAGCGTGTTCTTTATGTTTTTATACTCACTGTTTTCCAATGTTGAATTGTATTACGAGAAAAGTAAAAACATCATGATTGCTTCTACCGGAGCTGCTATTGGGAATATTATACTTAACTACATCTTTATCAGCCTGTTCGGATATATTGCAGCTGCATATACCACGCTTGTGTGCTATATTTTCTTGTCTGTTTTACATTATGTTTTTATGATGAAGATTTGCAGAGAACAGCAAATCACAGAGCCTATATACAATGTGAAACTTATTTTGGCTTTATCCATTTTTCTTATTATATACTCCGTTGGTGTGACAATTTTGTTTGACAAGCCGGTATGGATTCGATATGGGTTGATCATTGTCATCTTACTGGTACTCTTTTTGAAAAGAAAGCTATTGTTAGAAAAATTGGCAATAATGAAAAATAAACGTTAAAGTGAATTGACAGGAAAAGGAGAAGATAGGATAATGTTGGCAAGCAAGCAAGCAAGCAAGCAAGCAAGCAAGCAAGCAAGCAAGCAAGCAAGCAACTATTGGCTTGCAGATTATACTAAATTGGTTTTAGCAATCATTGTAGTTGCAATTCATTCCGGACTTAAAATGAGCATACAGAACGAACAGGTGAAGCTGGTTGTGGAGTATGCTGAGTCATTGGCAGTTCCGCTGTTTTTTTGTATAACGGGATATCTTTTAGAAGAAAGGCTGAGCCATAATCGTGATGCAGAACGTAAAATAATAGTTGCCAGCTTGATGAAGTATGTGCGGATTTATGTGGTAGTGTCTATTATATATATTCCTCTCACGGTTTATGGAACATTCAAGGAGCTCCGAGAAAGCAGTAATTTATATGTAGCAGTTTACAATCTGATTAAGAACTATTTTTTTGTCGGAGAACAATTCTATTCATGGCAATTATGGTACTTGTTGGCCACTATATTTGGAATGGCAGTATTGTTGTTAGTGCCCCATAAACACTGGCATGAATTATTGCTTTATAGTTGTGCCTTCTTTGCACTGGCATATGTCATCAACTGCTTTCAGGGGACTAGAATAATCAAACTTACTATAGTGAATGGCAGATTATTTACTGGACCAAGCTATATTTTGCTGGGAATGCTTGTGAAGCGAGAGCATAAGCCCTTGTCACGAAGTGGTGGAATAATAGCCCCAATATTGGCATGTTTTTGCTCCGTTCTTTTGAAGATACCTTATTCGACCACCAACATTGTGGCATTTTTATCTGTGCCATGGATTTTAGGTATTGTCATGAAGTATTCCAAGAACTGCTATCAAGTAGGGTTTTCAAAGGAATGTCGTGAAATCAGTTCAATTATCTATTTTTCACATATGTACTTTTTCTTTGTGTGGATGTACCTGCTTCCCATCAGAGAAAAAGGGGGTGAATGCTTCATCTTTGTGTCCGGAACGAGTTTTTTGTTTTCTGTGGTATTCTCTCTGATGAAAAAGAAAATATGTTGTAAAACGAATTGAGGAGGAAATGCAATGCGTGAGGATTTGGTGTCCATAATCGTACCGGTGTATAATGTTGAGAAATTCGTTGAAAAATGCGTAAAGTCTCTGATGAATCAAACACACAAGAATATTGAAATTATTCTTGTAGATGATGGCTCACCGGATCATAGCCCTGAAATTATTGATCGAATTGCAGCAGAAGATCAGAGAGTACACGTCATCCATCAACAAAATAGAGGGGTTTCGGCTGCTAGGAATGCAGGATTACAATGCGCATCAGGCGAGTATGTCATGTTTGTAGATGGTGACGACTGGGTCGATTCGGACTATGTATCCTACTTTTTGATGCTTGTAAGTGAGAATGGCTCCTTAATTGGAATGAATAAAAACAACTATTCTACGGGGAAAATCAAAACAAATGAAGAGAGATACGTTGTAAAAGCTGAAACGGCGATTGAATGGATATATTCGAATGAGATATTCGTAGCAGTATGGAACAAGATTTACAGTCGAAGGCTTTTGGTCGACAACAATATTAGCTTTGATCCAACCATTTGGTATGGTGAGGGTATGCTGTTCAATATTCAGTGTCTGCAGTATGTTGATACGGTAGCAATTGGAGAGAAATCGGTTTATCATCAAACATTTAATCCGGATAGTGCAATGCGAAAGTTTAACCTAAAGAGTAATTTGTGCGGTATCAAGTCACTTGATGTTCAAAAATCCATTTGGAAGAAAGTTACTCCCGCCATAGAGAAGGCATGGGAATATCATAGATATTGTTTTAACCGAAGCATTTCCAGTGGATTGCTCGAATCGGAAATGGTATCAGAATACCCTGACGTGTATAAAGAGTGCATACGCAATATACGAAAAGGCATTATGATGCCGCTGACAAGAGAAAAAACACTAAAAGCAAAGGTTGGGTGGCTTATATACTTTGTGAGTCCCTCTCTGATGGCAAAACGCTCTATATCGTTGCGTAAGAAATTATTAAGAAAAACGGGGGGGTATAACCTAACAAGCTCTAAAATCCTCGTACCCATGTACACACCAAACACAGTACATTTTGTGGGGGTGTGCGCATGAATACTGTTTGCGATGTCAACATGTGTGCAGGTTGTATGGCGTGCGTGGATATTTGCCCGCGCAAGGCTATTTCTGTGGTGGACGATATTGAATACATGAATGCAGTGATTGATGATACTTTGTGTATTAACTGCAATATGTGTCACAAGGTTTGCCAAAAGAATCATCCAGCAGATTTACGAAAGCCGCAAAAATGGCTTCAGGGCTGGGGAGAAGAGAATGTGAGAGCAGCCAGTTCCTCGGGCGGTTTCGGGCAGGAAATCATGCGGTCAATGCTTCGTAACGGTGGAGTTGTTGCAGCCTGCAAACTGAGTGGTAGAGAGTTTAAATTCGAATTATTTGAGGATGAAAAGCGAATCCCGGAATTCATTGGATCTAAGTATGTCAAGAGCAATCCAATAGGGATTTATCAAGCAGTCAAGGATAAACTAAAATCCGGAAAGAAGGTTCTGTTTATCGGGTTACCTTGTCAGGTTTCTTCTATGAGAAATTATGTGAGAGACGACAGGAATTTATACACGGTGGATCTTATCTGTCATGGATCACCGTCTGTAAAAATCTTGCAGCAGGCGATGGAAGAATATGGGCATAATCTGACTGAAGTTAGGGCGATTTATTTCCGTAGCGCAGATAAATTTGCTATAGAGACACAGCCTATTCGTATTGTTTCTAAGGGAGTTCAAGACCGTTATACAATGGCTTTTCTAAACGGACTTTGTTACACAGAAAACTGCTATTCATGCCGTTATGCTCAGACTGAACGTGCCGGTGATATTACAATAGGTGACTCATGGGGAACTGAGTTGAGTGGTGAGCTATCTAAGGGAGTATCTCTTGCACTCTGTCAAACGGAAAAAGGACAAGAACTGCTCGATATGATGGATTTTAATTTCTATGATGTGAATATTGAAAATGCGATTCAATGCAATCATCAATTAAGACACCCTTCGGATTGTCCCAAAAACCGAAAAAAATTCTTTGATGACTTGCGCAAAGGAAAAAGTTTTAAACAGGCTGTATTTAGTGCATACCCTAAAACCTGTATCAAGCAGAGCGTAAAAGAACTTTTGATTAAGATGAAATTGTATTCGGGGGGGGCAATGAGTAACCCTGTATATACAATTAGCATTGTACCGTATAGTAACAACATAAGCGAAAAAATTTGAGGAAAAAACTATAATGGGAAAATACTTTGGAACCGATGGCTTCCGTGGCGAAGCCGGAATCACTCTGACCGCAGACCATGCCTACAAGGTTGGCCGCTTCCTTGGCTGGTACTACAACGCACTGCGCGAGCGTAACGGTAACAACGAGCCTGCACGCATTGTAATCGGCAAAGATACTCGCCGCAGCTCTTATATGTTTGAGTACAGTCTGGTTGCTGGCCTGACTGCATCCGGCGCAGATGCCTATCTGCTGCACGTCACTACCACTCCTTCTGTTGCCTACATCGCCCGGGTGGATGACTTTGATTGCGGCATCATGATTTCTGCCAGCCATAATCCCTACTACGATAACGGCATCAAGCTGATCGACTGCTACG
>ERZ827516.1489-NODE-1489-length-20397-cov-10.939878_pt1 | contig 20397 bp, 18 predicted proteins | sample MGYA00519703_ERZ827516 | MGnify/ENA primary metagenome ERZ827516 (study PRJEB31778, sample SAMEA3449337) | human gut metagenome | biome: human gut; feature: human-associated habitat; material: faeces | place: United Kingdom | collected 2010/2012 ...
CATAAAAATGTTTTGATTTTTCATAATCGCTTCCAATGATTGCAATATGATGAATAGTATCGAACATATCTCTCTTGCCTCCGTTTTTCATATGTTGATATATATTTTCTCACATTTTATCACAGTAACGATATATGTGGAATAGTCATTTCATATCCATTTACTTTTTTAACTTTTCTGCCAGCTCAAACCAAAACTCCAATTCAACGACATCTTTTTCTCCATGTTTTCTGCTGCCAATACCTACCCAGTCCGCTTCATTTAACAGATTCTTCATTGTTTCCTTATCTTCCAGTGCTGATTCACCATCACTCAGCAACCAGATATATCCCGTCTGCATTTTAATAAGTGCAGACATGTCTGGAAATGTCTGAATCTTAATATTACATCCTGAGATTTTTGAAAACTGTATTGCCCGTTCTGACAGATATATAAACCTCTGATATTTTACAGGATTGATGATCTGATATTCTTCTTTCTTTTTACACTCTGCTTTTTCCATAATTGTTCTTGCTTCCTGGAATAATTTTTGATGTTCTTTTTCCCTTTCCTCTACCGAAAGTGACTGTTCATGCTCATCCTGTTCCTTCTTCATCTGCTCATACATTTCTGTCTGTTCATCGTAATAAAACTTTTCAATATTCACTTATATAACTCTCCTCCCACATGCACCCATCAATCAATTCTTACATTACCCGACTTTATTTTCCTTTATTTTACATATCCCTTAATCAAATTATATCTCTTATGGTGAATATGTCCACCATATTTTTTATTTTATTCGACAATTATAATTGAAATTAATGGTATTTTATGCCAAAAATCAAAGAAAGGCGGGGATACCTTGATTGATTACAGTCCATTATGGGAAACCATGAAACAACGCCACATTTCCCAATATGCCCTGATTAACAAAGGAATTGACAAGCACACCCTCGATCAGCTCCGGAAAAATCAGAACATCACAATCCTTACCGTTGAAAAACTGTGCAATATTCTTAACTGTACACCCAATGATGTGTTCGCTTTTAAAGATGAAAACGATTTGTAATACCGTCATAGTATAACAATATTCCTATGGCGGTATTTCTGTATATGGAAGGGCAGAGAAAAACCGCAGGTGAAAATTCCTGCGGTTTTCTTTTCATTCTGTTCTATTATATATTAAATACCATCCATACTAGAATATTACGACTTTCTATCAACACATCTTTCATATATAGTATCCAGCTCATTATATAACATCATTACATCATCAATCATCTGAATTTTTAATGAAGCCGGAAGACTTTCTGTTGAATTTAAGTGTATCAAATTCAGGTAAGTAAATGCTTTTGAAAGTATTTCGGAATACTGATATTCTTGTAATATTTCATTTCGAGACAGTTCTTTACACACTTCTCTTATAAACTTTTCTGAAGGATTCTCCTCATTCGCACCATCGCTACTTTCTACAATCAGACACTTTTCATAGTAAAGTAATGCTGTAACATTTTGTAAATCAAACATGATATTCATAAATGTATCATCATATGTAGGTATTTCTATTTCTATATCTTTATCTTGTAAAAAATCATTTGGTATATACGCATATACAATATCTTTTCCTGAAAAAAAATACTGCGGATGCTGATTTATTTGTATATTTTCTCTACTAATTTTTCTGGAATTCAGCTGTAAAAATTCATACATTTTATTAAAAGTCAAAAAATTTGCATTTACAGCATCAATATGCCCATTCAATGCTTGCACAATCAAATATGTAAATACACTAATACTATGTCCATTAAATTCATCTAACGAATACTCCCCTTTACTGCATGAATAAATAATTCCTAATCCTTTCGCATCATCAATATATTCATCAAGAAATTTAGGAGATTGCTTTTCTAATCCTTTACTGTGACTAATTTGCTGTTGACACGCATCTATCAATATAGTGATACTTTTATATCTGCCTTTATTCATGCCAGATAAAATATCAGTAACCTCATTAATAGATATAACATTCTTAACAGATGATTCCGAATCTGAAACCCAAAAGTGAAAAGTATCGTCTATATTGCAACCATGTCCACTATAATAAAAAATAATATTTGTTTTTTCATCTATAAATTCATCGCAAGCCTTTATGCTTTCCAATATATTTTGTTTTTCTGTATTACATGTATCAGATGTTATCAATACACTGTTATCATCCATTCTAAAATATTCTTTAGATTTAAGTGTATGAAAAATAACTTTCGCATCTGTGCAACAATTATTTAGATTGTCACCTTTGAGCCTATACTCATTAATGCCTACAGCAATAACAAAAAGTTTTCCAATTAATTTTTTTCTCTTACTATATCTTATTTGTTCAGCCTTATTCATAATCGGTTGAAACTCCTTTATCTCCATATAAAATTTAACTTAAGAATTTTGATTTGATATTTTCATTTTACCACAAGACTTATCATGATAGGAATATTTTTATTTGTTCAAAAAACCTTAACAACTATTTTTGCAATTTATATTTCCACTCCCGATATTCTTCCTCTGAAATAAGTCCTTTGGCTCTTTTTCCTCGTATCACTCCCCACGTAAACAGAAACTCATTAAGCTTTTTATTATGAAAGTTGATTGCTACATCTCCAGTCTGTAAATTTCTTTCCAGTTTCATTTCTGGAAAGTAATCTTCCAGCACAAGAAGCCTATATATCATATCTTCTTCTCTATAGCCGGTCGGAATGGAAATGTTTCTCGGATCTACATCAAGGACTACTGCCATTTTATGCAGCATTTCCTTTCTCGGTGTTCTATTGTCAGTTTCATATTGTGCCATTCTTGGACTTGCACTTTCTTCTCCGATTCCAATCGCAATTCCAAGTTCTTTCTGTGTCATTCCTCTAAACTTCCGGATTCTTTTAATATTTTCGCCTGTACTCATATCCTGCTTTTCTCCTTTCGCAGCAAACAGCTTATTGGAAATGCGATTACATACCATACTGCCCTGATTGCAATTCCAATCGCAATAATAAAACCAAATACAGCTCCGATTATCGCACACAAGGCTACCATTCCTATCGTTCCAGATAAATCCCACCTTGCAGGAATGATAAAAAACATATATGGGATTCCTACCGGAACACCATATACCAGCATCAGCCGGAACCAGTCAATTTCTCCATCTACCAGATACAGATACTTTCCAAGCCATCCGATCAATGCCAGCACAGTTATCATCAATACCCCTTTATACATAAAATTTTTAAATGTCATGCACCCTTCGCCCCTTCCATATATTCTGAGATCACCTTTTGTAAAACATCATCAAATCTTAAAATTACTTCAATCCGTTTTTTATCATACACATACACCGTATCAATCATCGTATCTATAATCTCTTTGGTCAGCTTTCCTCTTTCTATCTGTACCTCCAACTGTTGGACTGCTGTTCTTATCCGGCTTCTGTATCGTTCTTCTTCAATGATCACACTGGCAAGTGCTTTTTGTTCGGATTGTATCTTTTCGATTTTTTCTGTCAGCTGTTTCTTCACTGTTATATATTTTTCTCTGCTAAGTACACCTTCTGCATAAGCTTCATACTGATGGATACGTTCATTTTTTAATTTTTCCAGTTCCGATTCCAACACTCTTTGTTGTCTTTTCCCTGTAAAACTATTATCCGTATATTTTTCTTCGGATTCTCTTTGCACTGAATCCAATATCCTTAGTATCCTTTTTAAAGAATACCAGATATGCCCCTCTATCACAGATACCGGATACGCATCTTCCGGACAATGAGAATATCTTCCTGCTTGAACTTTATGGGGACAATATATTTTTGGATGAATACCACCATCTGTATAAGCTAAGGACCTGTGGCAGTTTCCACACCGCACTTTTCCTTTCAGAAGGAAGTCTTTCGCACCACGATATTCTGGCTTTGTCATAAACATAATAGATGCACTTGCCACTTCATACTCTTCTTCCGTAATGATTGCCGGATTAATATTCCTTCGGATAACGACATCTCGTTCTGCTGTCTTTCTTGTTACTTTACTTCCAACCGCTACGGTATGCCGCCTTCCCATAACTAAAGCACCTGTGTACTCAAATCTTCCAAGAATTGTACGGATCATTCCGGTATCCCAAACAACTTCCTTATCTGGCATTTTATAATTCCCCTGCCGCAGCAATCCGTTCATCTGATTATATTTTCCAGGTGTCGGCACCTTCTGCTCGTTCATGTAATAGCAGATCTGAGAAGTATTGCAGCCTTCCATCGCTTTATCAAATATCATACGGACATATTTACCCGCTACCGGATCTATTTTCCAGCATCCATGCTCTTCATCTTTTAAATAACCAAATGGAGGTTTCGAGCCTGTCCATTTTCCGTTCTTCCATTTCACTTTTAAGGCACTCTTTAATTTTTTAGATATATCCTTGCTGTAAAGATTGTTGACAAGATTATTGATTGCCATATCTAATCCCATCGTTTTTCCTATGTACTCTTTACTGTCATAATTATTGTTTAATGAAATAAAGCGAATTCCCAGGAGTGGGAACACTTGCTCCAGATAATCTCCAACTCCAATATAATCTCTCCCAAATCGTGAAAAGTCTTTTACAATGACGGTATCTATTTTTCCTGCCTTCGCATCTTCTATCATTTTCTTAAATGCCGGACGTTCAAAATTCGTTCCGGAATATCCATCATCCACATATTCTATGTATTCATCACTCATGTCCTCTCTGTCAGTGATAAAATTGACAAGAAGCGATCTCTGGTTGTCAATGCTGTTGCTTTCATCTTTATTTTCTTTCCCTAAATCTCCATCTGCTATAGAGAGTCTTAAATACAATCCATTAGCCAATCTGAACACCTTCCATTTCTTCTGTTATCTGCTGGAATTCATCCTTACATTTGAAGCACACATGGATACTCCCATTTGCATATACTTCTACATATTCCACCAGTTCTTGTACAAGTGCCTCATTATATTCTCTTTTATCCAGATATTTTTCCATATGATTTACCATATCCATATATCGGTTTGCTTTCTTTTCCAAGATCCTTTGATTCTGTTCTTGTACCTGAAGCTCTTCCCGGAGATTTTGGAGTTCCCCTATATAGCGTTCCTTCATCATATCAAAATCATCTTTATCCACAATACCTGCTACATAATCTTCATATAGTCTTGTATTGCGTTCTTCCGTCTGTGCGATCTTACGCTCCAATGTCCTTACCTTTGCCGCTGCTTTATAAAAAATATTGTTTTCTTTTGTTGCACTTTTCATTTTCTGCAAAAGCAATTTTCTGTCACACATACTCTTGAGCAAAATCTGAATCTGATCCATCACAAGGATCTTGAGTAAGTTTCCTTCTATCAAATTTCTGGAACACTGTTCATTCCCACAATAGTAATCGCTTCCCATTTTTTCATTGGTTGTATAATTATGGGTATATCGTCTGAAATACATAACAGTTCCACACTCGCCACATCGGACCATTCCCGGAAAACTATCCTGATACTTTTCTCTGTCTTTCATACATCTGGACTGGCGTTTCTTCGTTATCTTATGAATCTCCTCTCTGCTTTCCTGCAATTTTTCATAATCATCCCTCGCAACCAGCGGAGTATGCATATCTTTCTGCACATCCCACTCTTCCGGTTCGGTATGGTACTGTTTCACTCCTTTGTACAAAGACTGTTTCAATTTTCCTGTGACAATATCTCCTGTATAGGTTGGATTTTCTAATATTTTTCTGACAGTTCCTCCATTCCACTTTGTCTCCCCAAGTGGAACTCTTGCTATCTTTCTTTTTTCTTTCTGTCCGGGTGTCGCAACGCCCAACAGGTTCAGCCTGTCAGCGATTTCTCTTTTACTGACTCCCAGCAATGTCCATTGGAATATCATACGCACAACAGGGGCAACCGTTTCATCTACGCCCTGTCTTGTTTTATCCTCAGAACGGACATAGCCAAATGCAACCTTAGATAACGTGATATTTCCGTTCCGCTTTTGTGCTTCCTTTGCCGCCAGGATTTTTTTAGACATATCCTTTGCATACATGGCATTTACCATGTTTTTGATGGGAACACTTATATTTTCCCTGTCCTCTTTTCTGGAGCTATCATAATCATCCGTAATCGCAATAAAACGTACATTTAACTTTGGCAATATAGTCTCCAGGTAATATCCTGTTTCCAGATAGTCTCTGCCGAATCTGGATAAATCTTTTACAACGATACATTGCACCTTTCCAGAACGAACATCTTCCATTAATCTCATAAATCCGGGACGTTCAAAATTGGTGCCTGTAAATCCATTATCAATATATACCTCTTCCAGTCTCAGATCCGGATGCTCTTCTATAAATCTTTCTACAAGCATCTGCTGCACAACTAATGTTTCATCCGTTTCATTTCCTCCGTTTTCAACAGACAGACGAATATACGCAGCCGTATCCAGTAAGTTTTCTTTTTTGACAACCGTTTGTATATTAGATTCTACATTTCTGTTTTTTCTGCTCTTTCTCGCCATACCTATTCCTCCATCCATTCTGCAGGAAAGTATTTTTTCCATTCCTGCTTGGATAAACATACCTGCACTTCTTTAAAATCTCTTATCAATACTTTCTCAATCCATTTATTGATATGCTCTGGCTGTAGTTCTTTCGGAAGATTCTCTTTCTTAAAAGTCTCTAACCATTCATTTTTATTGCTATATGACTTTTCTATAACGGATACCTCTTCCATAAGTTCACTGAAATCTCCATCATACATACGAAGCTGATCCCGTATTTCTTCTTTTCTCTCCAGATATTCTTCTTTATTGATTTTTCCTGTCTGGTAGTTCTGATATAATGGAATACGCTCTTTTTCCACTTGCTCCATCTCTTCAAAGATTGTCCACGCTCTTTGTGAATACTGCTTCAACCATTTATATTTTTCTGATTCTGCTTCTCTGGCTGACAGTTTCTTTTTTATCTGTTCCGCCAGTTCCATTTCTCTTTGTATGGCTTTTCTTACTTCAGCAATCACGGTTTCAAAAGAAATGTAGGTACTTTTATCTCTTGGAAGCTGATTCGTCCCACTTGCGAAAAGAAAAACCGTTTCCCCCGTTTTAAAATTTCTCTGTGATATTTTTCTTCCTGTCTCGGCATCAAAGATCTTTTTTACAAATAAGCCATTTTTACCTGGTCTTGTTTTTCTTGGCTTTTTTCTCTTATCAAGAATCTCCTGCACTTTTTCAAACATGCCTTCTTCCAAAATTGGAGCGATAGGAAGTGTACAGATTTTTTTGTTGATCGTCTTTTGCCAGTAACCAGCATACGCTGTGCATCTAAGGATTCTCTTTACAGAGCAGAATAACCATTTATTCTCATATGCCGGCCATACCTTATGACCGACCCGTGCATTATGCACCATCGGAGATTCTATTCCACTGTCATTTAAAATTTTCACGATATTTGCAATCAGCATACCATCCGATACCATCTGAAAGATCTCCCGCACAACAACTGCCGCTTCTTCATCAATAAGCAATTCCCTGCGGTCATCAGAAAGAATGTATCCATACTTTTCATCATGCACGGTATAAAGTCCCTCCAGCTGTTCTCTGACTGCATACTCTCTCATGCCTTTTAACTGAACTGCTTCATACCTTGCTTTCTTTATATATTCATATAATTCCTCTTTCGTTTTTCCAATGCTGATAAATTCATCCTGTACAACTGCAAAATGTATTCCTGCCGGGACAAATGTTTTTACTAAGACATCATCTGCACAGGATATTGTCCTGCCGCATCTGTCAATGCTGTCTACAACTACCATATCAAATTTGCGGTCAATCCCATCTTTTGTCAGTTCTTCAAAAGCTGTGTTCCCTTCTGTATCTTTTTTTCTGTCACAATACTTTGCAGATAATGTCCATCCCTGTTTTTTCAGGTATTCTTGTATATGCTGGTCCTGTTGTTTTATAATATCTGCCGGAATCTTTCCGTCCTCTTTACAGGAAGTCGTTCTGGTATAACTTACGCACCGCATACAAATTCTCCTTTCCGTTCCTTCCGCTCACGTATGATCTGCACTGCTTCTATCATTTCCTGCATCTCGTCACTATACTTGAACTGAATCTCAATCTGCTCCTTGCTGTATACAATGATCTGCTCTATCAATGTAACAACTGCTTTCCGGTCAAGGCTTTGGATATTTTTATATTTTTTGAAATCCTCTATCCATGGGTGCATCCGTTTTTCTTCCGCAGATAACTTTTCTTTCTTCTCTTCCGTTTCCTGTTTCGCCTTTTCTGCTTTCTGCATCTTCTCTGTGAATCTCTGATTATATTCATGGTACTCTTCTCTGCTGACAATACCGTCTACCATATCCTGATACAATCTCGCCTTTAAGTCTTTATATCTTTCCACTTCCTCATAAAGTGCCATTAACTGCTGTTCTAAAGACCGGCTCTCCACTTTCTTGTAAGTATCCATTCCATTTTTCTTGATGATCTCTTCTGCTTCGGTCAATAATGCGATCTGCTTTTTTACAGAATCCAGGACAATTTCATAAATCATTTTTTCACTGATCAGATGGGAACTGCATCCCTCTTTGTTCTTATAGGTGGAGCAATGATAATAACAGTATTTTTTTCCTTTCTTCGTTGTGCTTCTCTTGACCATGTTCTCACCACAGTCCCCACAACGTACAAATCCAGAAAACAAATAAACAGATTTTCTTTTCGGAGCGATCCGGGTATCTATTTCCAACAGGCTTTGTACATATTGAAAACTCTCTTCCGGAATGATTGCTTCATGTGTATTTTCTACTCGTATCCAGTTTTCTCTTGCTATAGGAGAACTTTTCTTCACCTTATAATTAATCTTTCGGTTTTTGCCCTGAACCATTGTGCCTATGTAAAGTTCATTCTGCAAAATACGGTTGATGGAAGTAACTGCCCATTTAGGATCAGAACCGGAACGGAATCCGCTGTTATAATTCATCCCCCGGCTTCTCTTATATTCCAATGGCGGCAAAACTCCCATTTCATTTAACCGGGCTGCTATTCTTTGTGAACTGTACCCATCTATTTTCAGATTAAAAATAAGCCGTACAATATCTGCCGCATATTCATCAACAATAAGATGGTTCTTATCTTCTGGATCTTTTAAGTATCCATAGGCTGCAAAGTTACCAATAAACTGCCCGTTTTTTCTTTTCACATCTAACTGACTTCGGATTTTAATTGAGATGTCCCTGCAATAAGCATCATTGATAAGATTCTTAAACGGAACAATGATCTGATCTGCATCATCCGATCCTGTAGCACTGTCATAATGGTCTGTGATTGCGATGAACCGTACACCCATAAATGGAAAGATCTTTTCCAGATACCTTCCTGTTTCAATGTAGTTTCTTCCCAATCTGGATAAATCTTTTACGATGATACAGTTGATCTTCTTCCTTTTCACATCCTCAAGCATCCTTTGGAATGCCGGACGGTCAAAGTTCGTTCCACTGTATCCATCGTCGATATATTCCTCGACCAGCTGGATCTCTTTGTGCTGTTTTACAAAATCGTTAATGAGACTTCTTTGATTGCGGATGCTGTCACTCTCCAGTTTGTCTCCATCCTCTCTGGATAACCGGAGATAATCCGCTGCTAAAATAGACTTTTGATTGAAATACATAAAGCCATCAACCTCCTACTTTACTCGCTCTGTGGCGGTGTAAACCAAGAAATTCATGGCTCCTTGAATGCTTTTAAATTTTGACCCACATCCATATTAACATAACTTCTGGATTACTACCATACCTTTTTCTTTCTTTTTTCGATTATTTTTTCTGGACGATTTTCTTTTTACATGGAAATACATCTGCTCAGGCTTTCTTCCAACGAGCATTTTCCTGCAAAGCTGATCTTCACAACTACTCCATGTGATTTATAGCAATACGGATTTTTAATCTGCTTGATATAATCTGCAATCCTTTCTGCCTGCGGTAATTCTTCATGAATCTCTACATCATCCAGCTCTACTAACGTACTTCTATCTACGGTACGGATGTCCACTGCTGCCATTTCCTGCAATTCTTCCAGTGTAGGCATTTCTATATTTTTCATCTGGCTACCTCCTGTGATTTCTCTTTTTCTACTAATCACAGCTGGCAGAGGGCAAAATGTCAGATGAATTTTCACTTTTTTTATTTTTTTACATTTTTACCTGTCTTTTTGATGTCTCCCACGCATGATTATGGGAAGGTATTCTCTCTTAGAGCAAGTTTCGCAATGTAGCACAATAACCCCTTCCGGGGTTACTGGCCACTTGCAACTTGATGGGGATTTCGTTTCCCCATACCCTCGACCGCAATCAAAGATATGCGTATTGGTTCCCATTGTCATGGTCACAACGTGATGATTCTTCATCACTTGTTTTCACAGCAAGCTGTAAAATTTTCTCTTTCCTATGCGGAACCTTTATGCAGAAAGGAGCATTGAATGACAAGACCAAAAAAAGATAAAGCACTTACCAAAACTAAAGATGTTCACCTGCGTATGAATGAAACGGAATATGAGATTCTTCTGGAAAGAGCCACTGCAACAAACATGACTGTTTCTGATTTTATCCGAAATGCCTTGAACAGTCAGAATGTTATTATCAAATATGAAATCACTGCAGATGTTCCAGAAATAAAAAGACTGATTGGTGAATTGGGTAAGATAGGAAGCAACCTCAATCAGATTGCCCGATATTTTAATCAAGGTGGAATTATCTCCTCAGAAATGAGAACAGAAATAAAAAAATCTCTCCGGGATATTTATGAAATGAAATATGAAGTGATGAGAATGGCAGGTGATTTCCGTGGCAGTGATTAAACATATCGCAAGCAAAAATGCTGACTATGGAGAATCTGAACGGTATCTCATCTTTCAGCATAATGAATACACCCAAAAGCCAATCCTCGATGATGAGGGGCATATGATATTACGAGATGAATATTACCTGGATGGTCTGAACTGTGATCCTTTTACCTTTGCATCTGAATGTCAGGAACTAAACAGCTATTACCACAAAAATAAAAATTTCAATGAGATCAAGTCTCATCATTACATTATCAGCTTTGACCCAAAAGACAGAGAGGAATGTGGACTGACTGGTAAACGGGCACAGCAGCTGGGACTAACTTTTGCAAAGAAGAACTTTCCCGGTCATCAGGCTTTAGTCTGCACACATACAGACGGTCATAATGAAAGCGGCAATATCCATGTACATATTGTGATCAACAGCATTCGGAAATATGACGTACCCCAAGAACCCTATATGGAATTTGACTGTGAATCAAAAGCCGGATATAAACACCACCTAAGCACAGCCTACCTTGCTCACTTAAAACAAGATGTTATGGACATGTGTCAGAAAGAGGGCCTGCATCAAGTTGACTTGCTCTCTCCTGCTGAAAGAAAAATCACGGAAAAAGAATACTGGGCACAGCGTCGTGGACAGGAAAAACTTGATAAGCTCAACCAGAAAATGCTTGAAGATGGTATCACACCAAAAGAGACTCGCTATCAAACAGAGAAACAGTTTCTCCGGGATGCTATTGATGATGCTGCAAGCACCGCCAAGTCACCAGAAGAGTTTGCACAAATTCTCGATAAGAAATATCATATCATCTTCAAGATCAGCAGAAACCGGTATAGCTATCTTCATCCAGGCAGAAAAAAATATATCACTGGACGAAATCTTGGAACACGGTATGAAGAAGATTTTCTATTACAGGCATTTAACGAAAATGCAAAATCGCTCTCTGATAGGAAAATGGAAATTGAAGAACCACAAGTTCCAAACACTGTGAAAGATTTGCAGACAGCACTTTCTCCTGATGCTTCCGATATTCCTGTACCGTTCATTTTCATAAAATCAGATCTCCGACTTGTGATAGATTTACAGACCTGTATCAAAGCACAGCAGAGTGAAGCCTATGCTCAAAAAGTCAAACTCTCCAATCTGAAACAGATGGCTCAGACGGTTGCCTATATCCAGGAACATGGATACGACTCTCTTGAAGATTTCCATGCAGCACTTGACCAGGCATCCGATCAGACCAGTGTTTCCAGAAAATCTTTAAAAGATACAGAACAACAACTTAAAGATGTGAATGAACAAATACATTTTACTGGACAGTACCTTGCATACAAAAACGTATATGCCGACTACCGTAAGAGCCGCAATAAGGATAAATTCTACGAAGAACACCGGGCAGAGCTTTCTCTTTATGATACAGCTCTCCGAACACTAAAAGAAAAATCTGCCGGAAATAAGCTGCCTTCCATGAAAGCCCTCTATGCTGAAAAAAACCGGCTTATTGAATTGCGAGATATGCAACGGGAAGATTTTTCTAACCACCGGGATTATGAACGGGAGCTTCGTACCGTGTCTGCCAATATTGACATGATCCTTGGGGAGAGTCATGAACAGGAACAGCAGATTGAGAAAGAACAGAATTTATAAATTTCCTGTTTTCATGCTTTCTAAAAAGAGGTATTATATAAAAAAACGCAGGAGGTATATTCAAATGAAAGCACATAAATATTGGTCACTTGGTTCATTGGCATCCATGATTGGAACCTTTTATACCGGCTATAAAAACATGAAATCAGCTCACAAATATTTTGCTTGCAGCTCTCTTCTCTGTATGATTATGGCTATCTACTCTGGTCATAAAATGATTTCTGGCAAATCCAGAAAAAAGAAAGATTCTGTTTCTGAAGAATCAGCAGAATAATCAGAACTATAAAAATGTTTACATACGATTGCCTGATGGATAAATATTTTCCATCAGGCAAACTTGCTATTCTTCATCTTTTTTCAATCTATCATATAATATATGTTCTGACCCATCAATAAGATTTCTTTTTTTCTTATATAAGAGAGTCCATGAAGCCTGATTCTTTGTATAATCCATTTTCTCCTCTGGAAAAAAAGAACGGCAAAAATAACTATCATCTCTTGCATTAGATAAAAACAAAAATAGATTTTTTCCTTCCATATGATTTTTCATCAGATAATCCGCTTCTATCATAGAATAGACATTCGCCTTTTTATTATACTTAAAAACAGTATCATTACTATCAATCATTTTCTCAAGTAACGGCAGAAAATGTACTCTGTCTTGTATTTTATGATAAAAATCCGAAGATTCTATATTTTCTCTTTTGATAATACCTTTCTGAATTTCATCAAATATTTTTCCTCTATCACGTCTTAACTCTGGTCTGTCCGTAAGATATTGTAATCCCATCAAATGAAAACAGTCTTTCTTATCAAACGTTATTATAAGTTTAACCGCAACATTTTTTCTTCCCAGAACAATTTCATACTCTGTTGATAAGAGAGGAATAAATGATGATACACAATCAACTACTGTTCTCATCTATGTTTTTTACAACTCCCTCTATTTCATAACAAAATTAAGAAAGGCCCTGCACTTAGCAGAGCCTCTCAGCATTTTCTTTTGAGAGCTTCTGCTCTCTAGCCAGATTGTGGTAAATGCTAAACCCTTATAAAGCTGGTAAGGCACTGCCCTCTGGCACAACACCTTACTTCAACGCTTGACAGACACTCATGTTGCCTGTTGTTAATATTATATTAACTTGCCGCCACGAATATGTCAATTACTTTTCTATTATAATTTTATAGCTGTTTGTATGAATATAGCTTCTCTAACAATTCCCATATTTTTTTCCGTATCCGAAATGTTTCAGGTCTTAACGTCTCTCTTAGCCTATTGCCAGCTTCTATCGAATCGTTATTAAACATCAACATCCCGTTTTCTATGTTGTGCATATAAACAGGGGAAAAATACTGTGACAGTTCCACTAAGTTCATATAAATTTCTGTTTTTAGCATTTCCAAATCTTGGTTTTTAAAAGAGTATTTTTTCTTTTTCCATTTCTCTAATATAAAAGAAATTCCATCTACCAATTTAACGTCAAATGGCTCAGCCGAAAAATCTGTATCTATTATGTATTCCATTATATTAGTCACATCTTTTTTAAATTCTTCCAGTAAATATCCATCTTCTGAAAAAGGTAAATACCCTTCTGACATTTTCTTCAAATCTTCCATTGCTATTACCCACACTGGAAAGTCTCTATTGAAAGAAATAATCAGATTCTCTACTGACGGAGTAATTCCTGTTCTCTCTCTTTTAATTACAAAACAATATGTTTTAATACTTCCCCACTGCCCATTTTTTCTCTGCTCCATAAAACCATTAAAATCTGATCTAAGTTTCCAAATTGCATTTTTTTCTTTATAAACTTCCGGTGCATACACAGCAAAGGCAACGCTATAATCCAATACTCCATCAACACTCATGTCACCATTTCTTCCAGAAGTGCTTATTGCTTGGTATCTAAGACCATATTTTTGTTTCATTAATTTAGAAAACAAATCCTCAAAATGATTTCCATATGCTATTTTAAGTTCATCGTATATCATTATCAATGTCTTTCCCTCTCGGCTTCTAATATGTAAATCAATTATTCCTCTATAAGTTCCTGGTGTCTCTTTTCTAAATAATCTTCTATATTCTCGGTAACGACTGGAATTTCATTGATAATAGCTTTCCCAAGTGTCAAATTTTTCTTATAGAAATCTCTGTATCTCCTTTGTCGCAAATCAGTGTTTGCTCTTTGTGGCATTAAGTATTTTGTGATACTCTCATCTAAATCTGATCTCAAGCCCGGCGTATATAATATCAAATGATAGTTCTGAAACCAAAATTTTTCATCATCTAAAAGTTTCAAGCTGTTAATCTGAGCTTCAGAAAATAATCCGTCCTTTAAATAATATGAAATCAAGATTTGATTCTGAGATTTAAGTACCATTTCCGTTGTATCAGCCAAAGACTCATCCAAATGATAACACCTGATTGCGTAATAGTAATACAACTGCACATCATGAAATGCTGAGATTAATGCCTCTTTATATCTAGCTTTCAAAAAGATTTTAATTTTTTGATTATCAAACCCACTCATATCATTGAAAATATCTGATGTATATAACAATGACTCTGGCGAAGTTTTTAATAAGAAACATAGCTGATGATAGTCATACTCTTCAATATCATATTCTTCAAAATCTGTTTCTCGAAAATGCTTGGTTTTGAAAAAATTTCTTATTAAAGACTGTTTATTTCTTTCCTTTTTTACACCTGCCAATTTATATATCAACTGATTCAAAAAAGATAATTTATGTTGTATTCTTGCTCCGATCTGTTCTTGCCTTTCAAAATCCTTAATAACTTCTACATTCCAGTGTCTCATAATAGCTTTCCAATATCTGGTCAGAAGATTTTCTATATTATACGATTCATAATCCTCTATTTCTATCTTCTGCTCATTTCCCTCATAATCATTCTCAGCTAATACTTGACTGAAAAGTTTTCTTATTTTCTCATTGTCATATCTATTGCAGAAAATATAGAAATCATCTGAAAAATATTCAAAATGACAATTAACAGCTGCATCCTCTAATGCTATTTCAAAATCATCTGATATTTTTTTCAGAGCATTTTCTGCAAAATAAAGTGACAAGTAATTACCCATTATTATTCCACCAGTTCTTCCATTATTTAAACTGGTGAAAACATTGTCCTGTAATTCGCCTTTAGGAAGATAATGTGAATACAACTTTCCATAAAAGTCTTTAATATCAAGCTTAATCAAATTATCATACAAGCACAGATTCATAAAGTCATCATTTAATTGTGCATCATATTCTCCTGCCACAAAATCCCCTGTATCAAAATTAACCGTCATTCTGCTATGTGTCGGATTAATCCCCTGAACATTATCAAAATAAGGCAAGCCTGAGTAATAATGATATGCCCGCACAAAGTTAAGAATATTAGGAATTTTCAAAGTTCTGTACTTTCCATTCCCTTTTTGTACATTAAATGAAATTGGCATTGTCCAGCACAATTCTCTGGTATTGAAATTCTCAACATCATCAGGGTACTCTAAAGAATCAATATCTACAAAATGTCTCACTGCATTTTTAAAATTATATAAATTATTCAAATCCATATTTTATCCCCACCATTACAATACTGTATTTTTCAAATTTAAGATTCCATCTATATTATAATTCATCTATTGCTTTTTTCAACAAAAATGGCCCTGCCACATAAGTAGCAAGACCACTTCCATTGAAAATTACTTCTTCTTCCTTTCCAGCTCTTCTTCCACTGCCCTTTGTTGCTGTAGTTGTCCTTTGCCCTGACTGGCTATCTTTTGCTGATGCTTACGAAGCCGCTTCAGCACTGATCTCCGGGGAGCATTTTTATCTTTTTTCTTTGGAGTATTGTTCATCAGTCCATCAATCATATTGTAGTTGGCTTCTTCTGCCATCTCTGCACTACGAAGATACTCTCCATTGTCCATGACCTTCTGCCAGTTTGCCAGCTCTGGTTTCTTTTTCTGCTGCTCTGGTAACTGCTGTGTCTGATTCGGTTGCATCTGCTGTTGCCTTTGCTGTTCCTGTTCTTCTGCTATCTTCTGTTGCATAAAGTTCTGGATGTTCCGTCTTGCTTCTTCGTCAAATCCATTGTAACAGTCATTCATAACTACTGCTCCATCTTCACTGAGAATCACATAGGCGGCTCTTGTCCCATATTCTTCATGTTCCATCAAGAACCATTTTTTCTCATTCATCAAAATATAGTCCTGAGCAAGCCATGTCCCTTTCTTTCCTTCGATTTCATATCCCGTTGTATCAATGGAAAGTTTAGTATCAGAGGAATTTTTGATTGTGAGAAATTCTGGAACAATGATGAATCCGTCTTTATTAATATAGTAAGCTGTAGTTTTTCCCTCATCCGTGATTACCAGAACATCACTGCATCCGATGGAATGACCTTTGAAATTCTTCGGTCGCTGTTTCTGCAGGCGTGTTTTTATATCCGCCGGAGTTTCCCCCGGCCGGATTCTTCCAATATACACCTGCTGATAGTTCTCAATGCTGACACTCTTTCCCTCGCTTCTCAGCTTTTCATAGGAACGGAAACGTACATCCCGATACTCTGGTGTTTCTTTTACCTGATATACTGCACACTGACTTGTACTCATTCCTCGTCCTCCTCTTCCAGTTCCGCTTTATAATCTTCCAAATCCATAAGAAAAATCTCATAGCCTTCATCGCTCATGCAGAACAGCTTTCTTATGGTATTGCAGACAAGCCCGATCATATCCGCATCCCCTTTCAGAAATGGAATAATATTGTCGATGGCTTCCATCGTATCATTTCTGTTGCCTTTATCAAACATTGCGGTCACTAAACATTCATCTGTATCAAAGTTCATTGCCAGATCCATCATAATTCTACATCCCCCTTCTTATGTGCTTTGGGTTTTTCTGCTTCTTTATTTTTCTGCTCCTGTGCTTTTGCCCTTGCCTGAAACTCTTTCAACGACTGCAGCACAGATTTTTTCAGTTCTCCTTTTTCGCCCTTTACAGGCTCTTTCTTTTGCGTCTGGTTCGGTTCTACTGATACGGATTCTTTCTTGACTGGTGCTTCTGGAACTTCCTGTTTCACTTCCACAGTCTGTTCTGCTTCCTGCACTTTTCCATGTTTCTCATTCAGATACTTTTCCATATCGTTAATTGCTTTCTGTACCAATGGACTTTCCTTATAATGAGGAATCATATCTATCAGTTCCCTGTCTACTCTGTCCCAACACATCAGTTCATATTCCCCGGAATAATCCTTATCCCCGTCCTGCAGGTCAAATCCAATCCCTTTGCCTCCATGCAGTCGATCTGCCGGAATACTTTCATAAATCTTAATCGCTTCTTCCAGAGTAAGATTATTATGGTACTCCCCCATGACCGGGAACTCCATGCACTCTGCCACATAAAAAGTAATCGTAGCTTCTGGCTGTTCCTGTTCTGGTTGTCTGGTAAAGATAGAAAGGGTTTCTGCATTTTCCAGGCGGGAAAGTAATGACCGGGCAGTTATCACATCACTGTCTATATCAGATTCTTCCGATACTTCAACCAGCCAGTCCTTTAAACACCCTGTTTTCTGATTCAGAATGTCCTCTGTGATTTTCTCCACCTGTTCTTCCCTGTTCTCAACGGTATCTTTATATTCGTAAATGTCATATTCATAGCTGAAATTATCTAAATCCACCGCCAGTTTTTTGATCTCCTGCTGATCAAGATAGGCTTCGGACTCCCTCATATACTCTGCCAGAGTAATTCTTTCTTCTGCGATAGGATTGATGTCCACCTTAATACCTGCCATTGCTATACCATGAGCATTTAATTCATTGAAGAAACTATCCTCCCGGATATTGCCACGATAAGAAAGCACTACATCAAGGTCAGAATCATCTCTGTAAAGTTCCTCTCTGCTTCTGGAACCATGCACCCTTGCAGCAAGCAGCTCTACTTCATTTTCCAGTCCCATCTCTTCCAGAATACCCTGTGCGTGATACAAGACACCACGCTCCACTTCTGCCCTGCTAAGACCATTTAATGCTACTTCATCTCTTCCAATCTCAGAAGTCGCACGAAGCTCTCCTGCCTGTAGTAAATCCTTTGAATGTTGGATGGTCATTGTCTCAAATTCTTTATAGTCCACTTTGACACATTCCATATCATCCATTCTTTCACTTTTTAAGATTTCATAAGTAGCTTTCTGAACAGATACTTTGGGATCGTCATAATCATTGGAATGGATTTCGTGCAGGTTAGAATCAAAAAAAATATAAAAATACCCTTCTTCTGTTGCCTGTACGGTCAGATACCCTTTGCTCTTGGTAAACTGCATTGCAATTCCCTCACAGGTATCCACTGCCGCTTCCCTGTCATAATCTTCAAAAATACTTGGGGGACAATTCTTTAATAACTGTGCCAGCTGCATCTTCCGTTCGCCTGCTTCTTCCACTTCTGCCATCAAATCCTCATAATCAACGGGAACTGCATTTTCCAGGGACACATCTTCATCTTCCAGAATATCTTCCATTGCTTGACGCATAGAAATATCAGGATTGTCATAAGCACCGCCGTCGATCTCATCGTAATCCAAAGCATAAAAGGTATAATCATAGCCTTCCTCTGTTCTCTGGATTGCAAAATACCTATCGTCAATCTTATATGCCAGTTCATCCGGTTCCAGTTCCGGCATAAATCCCTCTACAGAAATCCCATTCTCCTGCAGATATTCTGAAATAGCTTCCAATGCTCCTGCATCATACCCATTCCAGAGATCTTCGGCTACAAGCTGACCATGTTCCGATACGATAATCCCTGCCACATCTGAACCATACTCATCATGCTCCATGAAGAAGAACTTCTCCCCTGCATACTCTCTTTCATCTACTGTATGCCAGGTTCCTGCATGTCCATCTGCTTCAAATCCTCTGGTATCTGATGTAATGGTGAATTCCGCTTCATCTAATGCCTGTTCAATCTTCTGCATCCGGATCTCTGCTCTTGCCATATCAATAAATCCATCTAACACCGCTGGGTGGCTTTCTATCACATAATCCTGGTTCAGATTCTTCCCTTGATTGATATTTTCCGGGATTTCGATATGTTCTGCCCAGTCTTTGTTCTGTCTGGAAAATCTGCCATCATAAGAAAGTTCCCGAAGCGTATTTGCCATAACAAATGTCATACGTTCTTCTCCAAACTGTTCCAGCACTTGTGTTGCGGCATCTTCCTTTAAATGCAGTCCATCAAAATTTAATGCGATTGCTTCCTCGATTGCTTTCTTACAATCAATGTTTAACTTTCTGGAATCCAGATAAGCATCTACATCCCGTTCTTCCATTGCCTGAGCAAGTGTTCCTTTATAGACTGAGGGATAGGCTCTGGTATGATTATTTTCCAGTATCTCCATTCTCTGCTGTACAAAGTCCGGAAGTTCCTCAAAGCCGAAAGAATCCACATAATAAGCCTTTGTTTCCGCCGTCCGGTTTATAACTATGACATCGCTTACCGATAAGGAATGTCCATGAAAATCGTTTGGGCGGTTGATATTAAATCTCTCAAAAATATCATCTAATGTGACCGTTGGTGTCCATGGAGCCGCATACACCATCCTGTAGTCTTTTCCATCAATGCTATAGCCTAATTTTTGAGCCGATTCAACCCCCATAAACTGATAAGTATGCTCTCCACCCGTATCCATCTGATAGATTGCAAAACGACCGCTTTCTCCATGAAGAAGTAAGGTTTCATCAATCTTTTCTGCACTATCCTGTTCCAGTTTTTCCTGTCTGGCTATCGCTGCTTCTCTTTCTTTATGTACTTCCCATTCTGCTTCCGTGATACCAAAGATACCGTCATGTCCCAGGATTGCATTTTCTGTTTCTGCAAGAATCTGTCCTGCCT
>ERZ827516.1499-NODE-1499-length-20341-cov-8.768609_pt1 | contig 20341 bp, 20 predicted proteins | sample MGYA00519703_ERZ827516 | MGnify/ENA primary metagenome ERZ827516 (study PRJEB31778, sample SAMEA3449337) | human gut metagenome | biome: human gut; feature: human-associated habitat; material: faeces | place: United Kingdom | collected 2010/2012 ...
TTTGCGATATGCAATTCAACGCTGTTGCTGTTGCATTAAAAAGTTGAATTGCTATAAACGAGCAAAGCTCAATCTTTCAGAAGCAATAGTGCCCTGCTACAGCGGGCAGCAGCGGCTTGACGAGATAACTTGTCCAGCAGCCGCTGCCCCCGCAAGCAGGGCACGGTATTTTGCGCCATATTCAGCTTTCAGCCGTCAGTACAAAGCGGCCCGGCCTGCCAAAGCCTCCCCTCGATAGGGGAGGTGGCATCGCGCCAGCGATGACGGAGAGGTTTATTATTTTACCGCCAGCGGCGACGGCCTTATACTCACTTCTCCGTGGCAGAGCGCCTCGGTGCGGCCCCCTTCCCGCTGCACGATGAGCCGCCCGGCGTCGTCGATGGCCACCGCCTTTGCGGCGTAGCTCTCCGTCCCGGTGCAGACCGTGACCCAGTGGCCCGGCACAAAGCACCGGGCGCGGTACTCGTCCAGACAGTCGAAGGCCGGGCAGAGACCCAGCAGTTCCCGGGCGATGGCCCCAGCCAGTGCCGCCCGACTCACCGGTGCAGGCCCACCGGGGTAGAGACTGCCCGCGATGGGCCGCAGCTCCTCGGGCCAATCCTCCGGGCGGGAGGTCAGGTTCAGGCCGATGCCCACCACCAGCCATTCCAGCTGGCCGCTCTCGATGTCGGCCCCGGCTTCCGTCAGGATACCGCAGACCTTCTTGCCGTTATAATAGAGGTCGTTGACCCATTTGATGCCCAAGTCCAGCCCGCAGAGCCGCTTCACAGCCCGGCAGACGGCCACCGCCGCGCTGACGGTGACGGCCTGCGCCTCGGTCATAGGCAGGCCGGGCCGCAGCACCAGCGAGAGATAAATGCCTTTCCCCGCCGGGCTCTCGAACCGCCGCCCCAGCCGGCCCCGGCCCGCCGTCTGCTGACTTGTCAGCACCATCGTGCCGTGGGGCGTACCCTCGAGGGCCAGCGTCTTGGCCGTGCGGTTGGAACTTTCCAGCTTGTCGTAGAGGTAGATGGGGGCGTCGTACTCCCCCACCGCCTCGGCGCAGAAGGGGTCGCCGCCCGCCAGCCGATAGCCCCGCCGGGGGGCGGCTTCCAGCGCATAGCCCTGAGCCGCCAGTGCGGCCGCAGCCTTATGGACAGCAGCGCGGCTCACCCCCAGCTGCTGCGCCAGCTGCTGGCCGGAGATGTATTCGCCCTGGGCGGCGGAGAGCGCCGCCAGAAGTGCCTGTTTTGTGGCAGAGGCCATCGTGTTTTCTCCTTTGTGAGATTTGATAAGGCCATTCTACCACATTTTCAATATTTTTCCCACGATTTTGCAGGTTTTGGACCCACTGATTCGTATAGATAGACAGAGCGCTTGAAATGCCGGGCAGAAAGGAGGCGGAGAGCAGCCATTGAATGTACTGGAATTTGACAGGCTGGTACAGAAGTACCAGTCCCTCGTCTACACCATCTGCCGTCAGCTGGTGGCAGATGAGGGCTATGCGCAGGATCTGACGCAGGAAACTTTTCTCTCTGCATGGCGAAGCATGAACCGCTGTCCTGCCGGATACGAAAAGCAATGGCTGGCCCGCATCGCCTCCAACAAAGCCAAGGATTACTTACGCAGCGCCTGGGCGCGCCGGGTGAACACCCCCGGCGACGATGTACTTGCACTTGAGGGCGCACCGCCCGGCAGCGAGCCGGAAGCGCAGGTGCTGGAAGCTCTGGGCGAAGAGGAGCTGACGCAGCGCATCCTCGCTCTGCGGGAGCCCTACAAGACGCCCTGCCGCCTCATGCTGCTGGAACAGCACACCGCCGCCGAAGCCGCCCGGCTCTGCGGCAGGCCCCAGAAAACAGTGGAGGCGCAGGTCTTCCGGGCAAAAAAGATGCTGGCCGCGCAGCTGAGCGCCGCCGGAAAGGAGGGCTTTTAAGATGGAATTGTTCCGTGAAGACGGCTGTCTGAGCGACGAAGGGCTGCACGCCCTCACCGCCGGGCAGCTGGACGAGCTGGGACGGCTGGAAGCCGCCGAACATCTCGCCTACTGCGACAAATGCACCGACCGTTACACCGCACTTCTGACCGCCGACGCCCTCGCCGACCCGCCCCGGGATGTCCGCCGTACCGTGATGAGCACCATCTGGGTGCGGCTGATGCAGAGCACCTATGGCCGGGCTGCGGTGGCGGGCGTCGCCGCCGTGTTGGCGCTGACCATGTGGCGTACCGGAGCGCTGACCTTCGTCACCGACCACGGCAGCGACCTGCAGGCTCTCCTGCCCACAGTCCAGGTCACCCTGCCGGAAAAACAGCCCCCGAAGCTTCTGCCCGAAAAGCTGGGCAGGCCCGTGACTTCCCGCCCCGGCGAGAACATCTATACCCGCGTTTCCTCTGTGCTGGAAAGCCTGCTGAACGCGGCAGAAAACATAAAATCATAAAACAAGGAGATCGTTATGCTGAAAAACGGATTTTTGACCTTCTGCTGCGCGTTTATCCCCGGCGCAGGCCAGATGTATCAGGGTTACATGAAGCGGGGCCTCTCCCTCATCCTCACGGCCTGCCTCATCGGGATGGTGAGTTCGCTGCTCAACCCGGTATTGCTCCTGCTGGTGGTGGTGTGGATGTACAGCTTCTTTGATACCTTCAACCTCCGGGCGCAGATCATCGCGGACACCGCGCCGGAGGACGACTACCTCGTCCACTTTGACCCCCACGACAAGCGGCTGGCCCGGGCTCTGCTGGACAGCCACAAGCTGGTGGGCTGGCTGCTCATCGCCTTCGGTGCGCTCATCGCCTACCAGAACCTCATCATGAACATTTTCGGCGACCTCGTCTACCGCTGGGGCCACTCCTCCCCCGTTTTCCGCGCCCTCTATCTCGTCATGGCCAGCCTGCCGGATGTGGTGGTCTGTGTGGTCCTCATCGTCTGCGGCGTCTGGCTGGTGAAAGGCCCCCATCCGGCCAAAAAGCCGGATGCTTCCAAGGATGTCCCCGAGGATGCCGATTTCTGCGAGTATCACGCCGACGAGCCGGACAACGCCGCTCTGCTCTCCTCTCCTGTGGTGAATGAAAACGAGGTGACGGATGATGGAACAGAACACGACGAATAAACCCCTGCGTCGGGTGGGCACCCTGACTCTGGGCGTCTGCCTCATCGCGGCGGGCACGCTCTTCCTGCTGGCCCGCTTCCTGCCCGGCCTGCCGTGGCTGGTCATCTGGCAGGTGCTACCGGCGGCGGGGCTCATCCTGCTGGGGTGCGAGGTACTCTACTACTCGGCCCGGCCCGGCGCATGCCGGTGCGACTTCAGCTCTGTAGTACTCTGCCTGCTGCTGATGGGCGGATGCTTCGGCGTCTCGACCCTTATGCTACTGGCCCAGATGCTGGGCCGCGGCTGCACCATCCACCTGTGAACACAAGAAAGCCTGTGCAGCCGCCCGGCCCGAAACCATGCGGACGCAAAATCGGCGTAAAACCCCGGCGGCGGCTTTGGGCCGTCTGTAAAAAAGAAGACTTCTGCTGCGCAAAAAGCGCCCCTCCGGTAAAACGGAGGGACGCTTTTGTATGTTGCAGGTCAATTATGCGTTGAACTTTTCCTCGTTCAGCAGACCCTCGCTCTTGGCCACGCAGATGCTGGCCACAGCGTCGCCCACCACGTTCAGGGAGGTGACGAGCATCTCGATGGGGCGGTTGATGGCGAGGATGAGGGAGTAGGCCAGCAGGGCGCTGTCATTCACGAAGCCCGCACCGGACAGGATAGTGAAGAGGATGACGGCCCCTGCGCCGGGGGCGGCAGGCGTCCCCACCGAGGCCAGCAAAGCCAGCAGAGCGACCACGACCAGCTGGGCCGGGGTGACAGTATAACCGGCGCAGCCTGCGATGAAGACGGTGGCCACCACCTGCATGATGGCGGTGCCGTCCATGTTGATGGTCATGCCCAGAGGCAGGACGAAGGAGGCGATGGACTCATCGACGCCGAAATCCTCGGTGCAGACCCTGATGTTCAGGGGGAGAGTGGCTGCGCTGGAAGAGGTGGAGAAGCCGAAGACGGCCACGTTGGCGATCTTCTTAATAAAGGTGATGGGGTTCTGCTTTGCGCCCAGCGCCACCACCAGAGGATAGGCCACCAGCAGGAAGACGAAGAGCAGGGCCACCGTGACCACCACATACACCAGAGCGGGCTTGAGGTAATCAATGCCGTAGATGGCGAAGGTGCGGGTCAGCAGCACGAAGACTGCAAAGGGCGCGAAGTTTGTGACGACGAAGTTCAGGAAGACCACCACCACGTCGTTCACCTCGCCCAGCAGGCGGCGGAGGGTGGAAGTACGGCTCTCACCCAGCACATTCATGCTCAGGCCCACAGCCACCGCGAGGAAGACGGAGGAAAGAACAGCGTTGTTGCTGCCGAAAGCCGTGACGATGTTGGAGGGGATGACATTCAGCACCACATTCAGGGGGTTGGAACCGGTGGAGCCGGCGGCTTCCGTCAGGCCCTCGATGTGAGCGTTGAAGAGGCCCATGGAATAGGTGGCGTAGCCCACGCATCCGGCCAGTGCCAGCGCCATAAAGGAGCAGAGCAGGAACCAGAAGAGGGTCTTGGCCGAGATGCGGCCCATGGTGCGGGTATCGGCAATGCTGCCGATGGCCAGTGCGATGGAGGTGAAGACCATCGGGATGATGACCAGCTGCAGTGCTTTGATGAAGAGCTGGCCGATGATGTAGAAGAGGCCGAGCGCACGTTCCGCGCCCTCTGTGGTGATGTCCTGGAAGAGCAGGTCGTTGATGGTCTGCCAGATGCCGCTGTTGCCGGAAGCCACGAGCTTTTCGCGCAGCATCATAAAGGCAAAGCCTGCCGCCAGACCGCAAACCAGAGACACCGCCATCTTTCTTGCCAGTGCCGCGCCGCTGTTCTTATTTTTTTCCATACGATTTTCCTCACTTTTGTCCATTTCCCAGTGTGTTTCGTTCACATTCGACCTATCCTACCACGGCAAACTGTTGGACGCAAGGGAAAAATCGGCTTTTCAGGCGATTTTTTCGCAAAAGTATGACGCATGAAAATTTGATGTAAAAATTACGTTTTGGATAAAAAGAAACCTCTCCGTCACGTCTACAGCATGACGGAGAGGTTTTCTTTTATGTATTGTCTGCGCCCAGCTCCGCGGCTTCCAGCACCTTGATGCCTTCGGCCTCGAACGCGGCGCGCAGAGCCTCGGCAAAGCCGGGGCGCGGCACCTTGTTCTTGACGCAGAGGGTGATGATGCCATGCAGGCTGGTGCATTCCAGACCGATGGAAGCGCCGTCCGCCGGCACCCAGGTCTGGAAGTCCTCGATGTACCGGGTCAGCTCCGGGCTGGACGGGGCGAAGGGGTCGCCCAGATAGCTCACCCAGAAGTCCGCCGGGAAGCCGCTGATGTACTCGCCCATCTGGAAGATGCGCTTTTTGATGCTGAGGCTGGCTTTCTGCTGGTAGACCCGGTAGACCCAGCCCATCTGCTCCGCAATACGGAACAGTTTTCGCTCAGCGGAAAGGTTCTCTTTCAGGTCAGCGTCCACGCCCACGGCCACTTCGGCCAGCGGGGCATCTGCCGTCAGCGGCAGCTTGCGCTGGAAGGAGGCCACGCAGTTGTAGAGGGCGTTCGGCGCACCCAGCGCGTCGCGGGCGTCTGTCGAGTAGCTGTAGAGCACCTCGTCCTTGTCCAGATACGCCTGCACCGCCTTACAGAGCAGGGCCGTGAGGGTGCTGAAGGGCTTGACGCCGCAGCGGAGGGCGGCGTCCACAAGCCCCGCCTTTTCCAGCCGGATGCGGCAGCAGGTGGGCGTCTCTTCAAAGGTCTGCACCACGGGGCGCTGCATATCGTTGGCCACCTGACTCTCGGGGTACTTTGCAAGGATGTCCTCGATGTCGTAGGCAGGGTCCGTCTCAAGGCTCTGGCCCTCGAAAGCCGTGCCGTACCGCAGGTTGCAGTAGAACTGCAGCACCATGGTCATGAAGGGTGCTATGCCCCGGCCATCGGTCAGAAAGTGGAACCAGTCAAAGTAGACGACTTTCCCCTCATAGCTCAGGGCAACAGTAAAGCCGTTCTCGTCCGGAAATTCGGGCTTTGCGCTGCCCTGCCGCACCGGGCAGGGGGCGTCCGACGGCTCGAGGTGGAGCAGCTTTTTCTCCCACACCGGCTTCTGGAAATAGTAGGGTGCCTTTGCCCGGGCCGCATCCAGAGCCTGCTGCAAAAGCGCACCGTCCACGGCATCTTTCAGCGTGACCTGATAGCGGCAGTTGACCATGTTTTCGCGGTAATAGTAAACGATGCCCTGAAAAACAGAGCGCTGTTCGGCATCCATTCCTTATTCCCCCGCGTGTGCGGCCAGATAGTCGGCCAAATCGCTGACGGTGACGAAGTTGCGCAGCTCCTTTTCGGGGATGCGCAGGCCGAAAGTCTCCTCCAGGTCGGCGACGACGGTCAGGATCTCCATGGACGACAGGTCCAGATCGTCCATCAAGACGCTGTTCTCGTTGACATCATCGGGGGAAATTTCTGCAACATCTTCCAGAATTGCAAGGATCTGGGACACGATCTCGGTTCTTTCCATAGTTTGAATCTTCCTTTCGTAATTCCATTAAAGGCGGCTGCGGCTCTTTTCCAGTATTCCGCAGCCTGCCCGGTTTATTCTTACTTGCGCAGCAGCTTGCCGGTGCCGGTGCGGGGCAGAGGCTCGGTGCTGAACTCCACGGCGCTCATCCGCTTGTAGAGCGGCAGGGTGCGGTTGGTCTCGGTGATGAAGTCGCGGACGGTCTGCTGGTCGGCCTCGCCGCAGTAGATGACGGCACAGATCTTCTTGCCCTTCTCCCTGACGATGCATTCCTTGACGGCCCCGCACTTGGACAGCAGATTTTCCAGTTCTTCGGGGCTGACGTTCTCACCGTTGTCGAGGATGATGATATTCTTCTTGCGTCCGGTGATGTAATAGAAGCCGTCCTCGTCCACACGGGCCAGGTCTCCGGTGTGGAACCAGCCGTCGGCGTCGAGGACTTCTGCGGTGGCCTCGGGGTCCTTGTAATAGCCCAGCATGACGCAGCCGCCGCGGATGCAAATTTCGCCCGTCTCGTCCAGCTTGTACTCGGCGTGGTCGTCGGGCTTGCCCACGGCGCGGATGTGCTTTTCGTCCTGCTCGTAGTTGATGATGCCGTCGCCGCAGGTCTCGGTCATGCCGTACACCTGAGTGATCATCATGCCCTGCTGTGCCAGCTCGGCCAGCATGGCGCCGTCAAACATGGCAGAGGAGCCGCAGGGGTTCCAGATGCCGTTCAGGCGGGCGCGGCGGCCCCGCTTGACGTCTTTGTAGATGGCCTCCATCAGCATGGGAGCCACAGCGATGGCATCGCTGTGCATCAGGCCGAGGTCGCGGTAGAAGTCGCGGATGTCGGCGGAGAGGTTCAGCGCCCAGCCCTTGCAGGCCCAAACGAAGAGGCAGATGAACGTACCCAGATGGAACAGGGGCAGGATGGCGAAGTTGCTCAGGACGTCGTTTTTGTCCTCGGGCATATGCTCGTGCTTATAGTCCAGCATGGCGTCGCCGAATTTGACCTGGCACTCCACAGTGGTAAAAAAGTTGCGCTCCGAGAGCATGACGGCCTTGCTGCGGCCGGTGGTGCCGGAAGTGAACATCAGCACCATCAAATCATCATGGCCCACGCAGTCAACAAGCTCTGCAGGCGCGCTGTCCTTGAAGGCGTCCATCGGGCGGAGTTTATCGCCGTAGGCGGCCTCGATGTCGGGGCGGCAGCCATAGTCGATGCCGTCGTTGACGATGAGGGAAGGCTCGGCAAGGCCCAGCTCATATTCCAGCTCGGGCCAGGTCTTTTTCTGGTTGATGGTCACGACGACGGCCCCGGCGAGGATCGCGCCGAAGCTGTTGACACCGTACTCATAGCAGTTGCGGCTCATGATGCCGACACGCTTGCCCTTGATGTCGGGGATATTCTCCTTAAAATAAGTAACGGCCCTGCGGATGTCCTGCACATACTGGGCGTAGGTCTTTTCCACCACAGTCTTGCCATCGGCGGCCACATAGCGGAAAGCCACCCGGTCGGGGTACTGCTTCGCCATGACGTCCGTGATGAGCTCATATACAGTATTTATCATTTTTGTCGCTCCTTGCTGTTTTTCTTTATTGCAGCGAAACGCCGGCATTTGACATATTCTGCCTCAGAGTAATAATACCTGTTTCGGCAGAGAAATGCAACTACGCGGCGTATCCTTTTCACTGTTTCTTCTTACTTGTTACTTGCGCAGCAGCTTACCCAGAGCGTTGCGGGGCAGGGGCTCAACGGTGAACTCCACGGCACTGATGCGCTTATACAGCGGCAGGCTGCGGTTCACCTCGATGACGAAGGCTCTGACCTCTTCCTGCTTATCCTCAGGGCAGTAGATGACGGCACAAATTTTCTGGTCCTTCTCCTTCACGATGCACTCGGTGATGGCCGGGCAGAGGGCCAGCTTCTTTTCCAGCTCTTCGGGGCTGACGTTCTCGCCGCTGGCGAGGATGATAAGGTTCTTCTTGCGGCCGGTGATGTAATAGAAGCCTTCCTCATCCATCCGGGCCAGGTCGCCGGTGTGGAACCAGCCGTCGGCGTCGATGACCTCTGCCGTGGCCTCGGGGTCCTTGTAGTAGCCCAGCATCACGCAGTCGCCCTTGATGCAAATTTCTCCGGTCTCGTCCAGCTTATACTGAACGTGGTCGTCGGGCTTGCCCACGGCACTCATGTGCTTTTCGACCTGCGTAAAGTTCAGGATGCCGTCGCCGAAGGTCTCGGTCATACCGTAGCACTGGTTGACGACGAAGCCGTTCTGGGCCAGCTCCAGCAGCATCTTGGGGTCGAGGGCAGCGGAAGAGCAGCACAGGTCCCACAGGCCGTTCAGACGGCTGACACGGCCACGCTTCATGTCATTGTAGATGGTCTCCACCAGCATGGGGGCCGAGGCCATGACGTCGCTGTGCATCAGGCCCAGGTCGCGGTAGAAGTCGCGGATGTCGCCGCAGAGGTTCAGAGCCCATCCGGCAGGCGGGTAGGACATGACGCAGACGAAGCAGGCCATGTGGAAGAGGGGCAGCAGGGTCATATGGCTCAGCGGCAGCTTCTGGCCTGCCGGGAGGCGGTTGGTGATCCAGTTCTCTGCCACCTCCGAATAGGTGTGCAGGCTGGTGCACATATTCCGCTCCGAGAGCATGACGCCCTTGCTGCGTCCGGTGGTGCCGGAGGTGAACATCAGCATCATCAAATCATCGTGGCCCACGCAGTTGGTCAGCTCGCCGGGGGCAGTCTCTTTATAACAGTCCATGGAGCGGAGCTTCGGGCCGTAGGCGGCTTCCAGCTCGGCGCGGCAGCCGTAGTCGATGCCGTCGTTCAGGATGAGGGCAGGCTCCACGAGGCCCAGCTCATATTCCAGCTCCTCCCAGGTCTTTTTCTGGTTCAGGGTCACGAGAACGCCGCCGGCGAGGATGATGCCGTAGGACGCCACGCAGAATTCATAGCAGTTCCGGCTCAGCAGAACGATGCGCCGGCCCTTGATGTCCGGCACTTCGGCCTTGAGATAGGCCGTCATCCGGCGGATGTCCTGCGCATACTCGCGATACTTCTTCTCCACGACGGTCTTGCCGTCCTCGGCCACATAGCGGATGGCCACATGATCGGGAAACTCCTGCTCCATGCAGCGGGTCACCATGTCGTATACGCCTGCGGGTACTTTGATGTATTCAGCCATCGGTTTTTCTCCTTTTTTGTCAAATTTTCAGCTCAGCACTTTTTTCATTCACTTTCCAGAGTCATTCCGAATCTCTGGCAGTTCGAGGAAAACTTTGGCACGACTCCTTATGGCAACAGTATACCGCAAGCAGAGCGTAAACGCAAGATTTAATTGCACAAATATGCAACTTTAACTTGCATTCAATTTGTGCAGGCAGATGTAATTCTTTCCTTTTGTTGCGATATGCAAAAAGCTGTGATACACTTTTTTCGTCAGGACGAAACTTCGCCCGGAGATCGAGTCCTTATCAAATTGACAGCAAGCCCAAAAAGCATTATACTGTTTATATTATTTAGCAAAAAAGCTCCCCGCCGAGCTTCATATTTTTATTTATCGCGCCTAAAACACGGCCTTCCGGGGCCTCCGGGACGAATGGCGCACAAGGAGGACCCTTTTCATGGAAGGCACCAAGCCCCGCACTGTAAGCAGCCTTGGCATGTTCGACCTGCTGAAAGGCATCGGAATGCTGGCCATCGTCTTTGCCCACACGGCAGAGCTTTACCCCCTCGGCACCAACGACGTCACCCCTTTCGCGTTCGCGCTGTTCGCTTACCGCGAATCGCTGATGGCCGCCTTTTTTATTGCCAGCGGCTACGGCTTCCGCAAGCGCTCCATCCACAAATGCATCGAGCAGCAGCTCAAGACCCTGCTCAAGCCTTACGTTTATACTGCACTGGCCACCACGGTGCTCCACGCTTTCATTCACCACGCAGCTTTCGGCTCGTGGGATGCTGCCATCTCAGAATCGGCCAAGGTCTTAGGCGGTTTCCTGTTAGGCCTGCCCCACACGGCCACTTACTTCGGGCAGCAGTTTTTCTCCTGCGGACCCATGTGGTACTTAGTGGCTCTGATGCTGGCGTGGGTGCTTCTGGACGTGCTGCTCGAGATCTTCCCCGAGCGGTACATAACCCCCGCAGTCGTCGGCGTCACCCTGCTTGGCTGGGGCGTCACGCTGGTGTGGGAGGCTCCTTTCTGCATCGCACAGGGCATGGTGTCGCTGCCCTACCTTTACATCGGCTATCTGGCCAAGAAGCGCCGCCTTTTCGAAACTCCCCTTTCCGGCAGAGCCAAAGCCGGACTTATCGCGTCCGCGCTGGGCGTCGTCGCGGGCGTTTTGCTGACCCAGAGCACCGACTGCGTTTCGCTGGGTGAGTGGACGATGGGGCCGCTGAGCATCCTGCTGGATGGCGCAGTGGGCTACGGCATCATCCGGCTCTTTTTGAAATGGCAGCGCCGAGTGGACGGCCCCATCTCCCATGCCATCGAGTGGGTGGGCCGGCGCTCGCTCTTCATCTTCTGCATCCACACTGTGGAGCTGACGGCCATCCCGTGGTATCTGATGGCTGCAAAGTATGCTGACCATCCGGTGCAGGGGATGCTGCTGCAGTTCGTGTTCTCGCTTGTGTCCATCTTCGCCGTCACCGAACTTCTGATGCGCCGCAAAGAGCTTGGCCGGAAGCTTCGGGGCGGCAAGCCTGCGGACAAGCCCCGGCAGCGGAGCAAAACTCGCCGCTATGCGGCAAAACACTGAAATTCCTGCGCTTTGGTATCCAGCCATTTTGAGGGCAGACTATAGTTACTTTTGATGCATGGGCTTGCAGCGCGGGTTGTACGCCTTGCGATAAATTGGAGGAGGCCCCGGTAATGATGAACGAAACTCCTGAAGCGGCTCTGCGCAGCCGCATTGCGGACCTTGAACAACAGCTCAAACTTGCAGACGAAGGCACTTCGCGGCTGGCTCAGCGCTGCCTTGAGCTGGAAAAGCAGCTGCAGACCTTCTATGCTGCCCACCCCCAGAGAGAGAGGCAGACCGACTCGCCTGCTCTGGTGCAGCCGCTGCTTTACTATGATGCCGGGTTCGGCTTTTCCCAGAAAGACACCGTCAGTGCCCCGGACTACGAATACGACGAGCTGAACGGCATGGTGACAGCGACCTTCGAGCTGCCGGAGACCGCGTTCAATCTCCGTCTCGACCCCGGTGAACTGCCTTGCTGCATCACCGATTTCGTCTTCTCGGATGACCGCATCCTCTGCCGCCCGGTGAACGGTGTGCCGCTCCATGGCGACGGCATCCTGTTCCTCAACAACGACCCGAATTTCATGCTGGATGGTCTGAACCGTTTCCCCGCCGGGATGAAGCTGGGCGTGAGCTACTGCTACTTCCCGCTGGAGCCGCTGGCTGACGACCCGTTGTTCGCCGCCGTTCTCGAAGGCGTACAGTATTTCCAGAAGACCCGCGTCTGCGAGCAGAAGCACCTCGACCAGCTGGAAAAGACTACGGCTGACCAGAAGCAGACCATCGAGGCCCTGCAGAAGAATCTCTCCGAGCTGCATCAGGTCAACGCCGAGCTGAGCGCCCGGAGCAAAGCCTACGAGAGCTCGCTGGAAAACATCCTCTCTTCCAGCAGCTGGAAACTCACGCTGCCCCTGCGCCGCCTGCTGGGGCTGTTCCATCGCAGCCATTGAGCCTGCCTGCGGAGAGGAGGATACGATGTACAGCAGTTATACCACTCTGCAGCGGGCTCAGCTCGCCAAACAGGAATATCTCGATACCCAGGAAGTTTTTCTCGGCATCTATGCGCCGGGGCGGAACGCCGCCCTGAAAGCTTCCCTGCAGGACCAGCTCCACCGCAAATTTTTATTGACGGACAGCCTCCGCCCCGAAGCCCTCGGCAGCGCCGTCGGTGTACTTCTGGTCAGGGAAGACCTTTTCCTGATGTCCACGGCCCTTTCCTGCTTTGCGGACGCACTGCGCGGCGGCGCAGACTACGTCACCAGCGACGCCGTCTTCGGCTACTCAGGCGTCACCACCCTCTACCACAGTCAGGGCTTTGCAGCCTGCCCGGGCTGCGCCCTCGTCTCCCGGGAGCTACTGCGCCGCTGTCAGGCGGAAGCCCGCGACCCGGAAAATCCCGTCGAACTGCTGACGCTGGCGGCGAAGCTCAGCCGCAGCCACGTCTGCCTCCCGCTGGCGCTGGCCCACTATGAGCGGGACATCTGCGCCGAAGACGTCTGGTCTGTAAAGGGGAAGCGCGTCTTTATCATGAGCCACCTGCTGGACATGACCGGTGCGCCCATCGTACTGGTGAGCGCCGTGCCGGTGCTGCGCAGCATGGGCTACGAAGTGGTCGTCCTCGGCCCTGAGGACGGCGGCTCCATGCCGCTTTTCCTCGAGGCGGGAGCTACCGTCATCACCCGCAAGGGCTGTGTCCAGTCTCCCCTGCTCTGGGGGCTGGCCCTTTGCGCCGACCTCGTTCTGGCCAACACCGTCGTGGAGGCCCGGGCCGTCCGCGCCCTGAGCGGTGCGCGGGTGCCGGTGCTCTGGTGGCTCCACGATGCCTTTGCAGGCTACCCCCACATCGCCCACCAGATCCCCAGAGAGCTGGGCGAAAATATCCGGCTCTACTCCGTCGGCAGCCACGCCGCCAACGCCATGCATTCGGTGCGGCCGGAGTTCAACATCCGGCCCCTCATCTACGGCCTGCCGGACTACGCCGCCGAGAAGTTCTCCCACTACGATTTGAGCTATGCGGGCGGGCGGCCTCTGTTCGCCACCGTGGGCTCCTTCGAGAACCGGAAAGGCCAGGACATCTTCTGCAAAGCCATCCGGCTGCTGCCGCCTGAGACCATGAAGAAGGCATCCTTCCTCTTCGTGGGCAAGGCCGCAGAGGCTGAGATGATGGACGCCGTGCGGAGCCTGACCGCTGACTGCCCCGACAACGTCTTTTACGTCAAGCGGCTCACCCGCGACGAGATCAAGAGTCTGATGGCCCAGTGTACCTGCCTCGTCTGCGCCTCCCGCGACGACCCCATGCCTACTTTCGTCACTGAGGGCCTCATCTTCGGCAAGCCCGCCATCGTGTCGGAGCACACCGGCACCGCCGGGCTCATCACCGAGGGCGTGGACGGTTTCGTCTACGAGGACGACGACCCCGAAAAGCTGGCCGAGCGGCTGGCCTGGGCCATCGAGCACCCGGAAAAGCTGGCTGCCATGCGCCCCGCCTGCCGTGAGCTTTACGAGAACCATTACTCCAAGCAGGCGTTTTCCGACAGTTTGCAACAGGCTGTAAAGGAGCTCACCGGCGAATAAACTCCCTGTTCTTTATCACTCTGCCGAAACTGAGGCAAAAAATTTGGCAGTTGTTCACAAACACACCTCCGGACTGTGATATACTCTCCTAAGAGTTTATCCCAGTCCGTTTTTTGTTGAAATTTGAAAGGAGTCCCCGCATGAGTTCGTCCGCCTCCCCCGCCCCTTCGCGCCGAAAGACCCTGCTCTCGCTGGGCGTTCTGGCCCTGCTGACCGGCATCGTGGTGTTCATCTTCCGGGAGCACTGGGCTGAGATCTCCGAGGCGCTGAGCCGGCTCACCCTCGGGCAGGGACTTCTGGCACTGGCCGTGGGCCTGAGCTACCCGCTTCTCGAGGGCGTATCCAGCTGGCTCATCGTCCGCAGCCGCCTGTCCCATTTCCCGCTGCGGCAGGGTATCGACAATGCATGGATGGGGACCTTCGGCAATGTGGTGGGCCTCGGCGCAGGGTCGGTGCCGTTTCAGACGTGGTATCTCCACCGGCGCGGGCTGGACGTTGGCCCCGGCGTAGGGCTGATGACCCTGCAATACGTCTTCCACAAGACATCCGTCCTGCTTTACGCCACCGTGCTGCTTCTGGCGGGCCGCCCCTGGATAGCGGCCAACTCCGACGGCGTGCTGCGGTATCTGCCCGGGGCCTACGCTGTCGTGGCGGGCGTCATCGTGGGACTCATCGCCCTCTGCGCCCTGCCGGTGGTGCAGCGTCTGGCCCGGTGGCTGCTGCATTTTCTGCCCGACACGGGCCGCTGGGCCGAGCGCCGGGAAAGCTGGCTCAAGCAGCTGGACACCCTGAGCACCGAGAGCCGCCATCTGCTGGCGGACAAGCCCCGCTGTGCCGCCATTCTGGGCGTGCATCTCGTAAAGCTGTTCCTGCTCTTCTGCCTGCCGTGGATGGGGCTGCGGTTCATGGGGCTGGATACCGGACTCACCTTCTGGCAGGTGCAGCTTCTCATGTCGCTGACCCTCTTTGTCTCCAATGCCCTGCCCAACGTGGCGGGCATGGGTTCGGTGGAGACGGCCTTCCTGCTGGTGTACAGCAGCTTCCTCCCCGATGCTTCGTCCATGAGCCTGCTGATGTTCTACCGGCTGGTCAGCTATTACGCCGTCTTTGCGGCAAGCGCCGTCGGCTTTGCGCTGGCGCAGCGGCGGCTAAACCGCGGATGACTTTGTGAATGTCGTCATCACCCGCGATGTCGAGGCCGACAAGCAGGGCGACATGACCTATGTTCTCGAGTTCACCACTGAGGACGGCAGCATCCAGAGCTTCGAGACCCTGCACTACGAAACCACTCCCATCTCTCTGAAGAGCGTGGACGCAGCTGCTGGCGCTCCCCCCATCGCATTCGCTGCTCCTGAGCAGTAAAAATCAGCTCATAACGAAGAAAACGGCAGGTTCAATGAACCTGCCGTTTTCTTATTCTATCAAATTCAGCCCTTCATAGGGACAAATCCCACGAGGTCCTTCACGACCTCGCCGCCGATGATGAGGCCCACGACCGACGGGACAAAGGCGTTCGAGCCGGGAACAGAGCGGCGGATGGTACACTTGCGCTGGGTACCCGGAGGGCAGATGCAGTGGTGTTTGCAGCTGATGGAGTCATCCTCGATGGGCGTCATGACAGGCTCCCTGGAGTAAACGACTTTCAGGTGCTTGATGCGGCGCTTGCGGCACTCGGTGCGCATGACCTTGGCCAGCGGGCAGACGGAAGTCTTATAAATATCCGTGACCTCGAAGCGGGTAGGGTCCATCTTGTTGCCTGCACCCATGGAGCAGATGATGGGGACGCCAGCCTCCTTGCACTTCATGACCAGCGCAATTTTACCGGTGACAGTGTCGATGGCGTCCACCACGTAGTCGAACTGGCTGAAATCGAAGCTGTCCTGCGTCTCAGGGCCAAAGAAGGTCTTGTAGGTGGTAACCTTGATGTTGGGGTCGATGTCGTGGACGCGCTCTTCGGCCACATCCACCTTGAACCTGCCCACCGTCTTGTGGGTGGCGATGATCTGGCGGTTCAGGTTGGTGAGGCAGACTTTGTCGTCGTCGATCAGGTCGAGAGCCCCCACGCCGCTGCGGGCCAGCGCCTCGACGGTGTAGCCGCCCACGCCGCCCACGCCGAACACGGCTACGCGGGAATCGTGCAGTTTGGTCATTGCTTCCGCGCCCAGCAGCAGCTGGGTGCGGGAATACTGGTCTTGCATATCATTTCTCCTTTAGGTTCTGCTTTTTACATTCACGGGCTTGCCCTCTCAGTCACCTTCGGTGACAGCTCTCCCAAAGGGAGAGCCAGAATGCAACGGTCAAGCAATAGGCTCTGGCGCGAAGCGCCTGAGAGGGCTAGGCCGCTCCCCCTTATCCCTTCGCCACCTGTGTAATGGTGCCGCCTCCGAGGACGACATCGCCCTGATACAGCACGACGGCCTGCCCCGGGGTGGGGGCGCGCTGAGGCTGGTCAAATTCCAGACGGAAGCTGTCCGGCCCTGCCGGGTAGACGGTGGCAGGCTGTTCGGTCTGATGATAACGGGTGCGGGCCGTCACCCGCAGGGGGCCTTTCAGCTCCGGGATGGCGATCCAGTTCACTTCGTTCGCATAGACGATGGTATCGAACAGCTCCGACTCCGGGCCGACCGTGACGGTGTTGGCCTGCATATCCTTGGCGCAGACGTAGACCGGTGTCCCCATGGCGAGGCCCAGGCCCTTCCGCTGGCCGATGGTGTACCGCACAGCGCCGCTGTGGGTGCCTACCTTTTTGCCGCCGACGTCGAGGAAATCGCCCGCCGGGTAGTGCTTGCCGGTGAAATCCTCCATAAAGCGGGCGTAGTCGCCGTCCGGCACGAAGCAGATGTCCTGACTGTCGTGCTTGCGGGCGTTCACGAAGTGCTGCTGCTCGGCGATGGCGCGCACTTCGCTCTTATGCAGACCACCCAGCGGCAGGCGGACATGAGCCAGCTGCTCCTGCGTGAGGTTGTAGAGCACATAGCTCTGGTCTTTGTTCTCGTCCAGACCCTTTTTGAGCAGCCAGCGGCCCGTGGCCTCGTCCTGCTCCACCCGGGCATAATGGCCCGTGACCACATGATCCAGTCCGTGTGCTTCCGCCCAGCGAAGCAGGTGATCGAACTTCATATATCTGTTGCAGTCGATGCAGGGATTGGGCGTACCGCCGGCCTCGTAGACCCGGATGAATTTGTCGATGATCTTTTCCTGAAAGTCTGCCGTAAAATCCAGCACCTCGTAGGGAATATCCATCGCATAGGCCACCTCGGCGGCGTCCTCAATGTCCCGCTCCGAGCAGCAGGTGTGCAGGCCCTCGGTGTTCACGGCCTCGTTACGGGTGAGGCGCATGGTGACGCCGGTGCAGTCGAAACCGTCCCTCTGCATGAGCCATGCCGCCACCGAGCTGTCCACACCGCCGCTCATGGCGATGAGCGCCCCGGGGCGGCGGGAAGTGTTCTGTGTTTCTGTCATTCTGTTCCTCTTCTGTTATAACATACTAAAACAGTAGTATAATACTACCGCAGCTTCTTTCTCTTGTCAAGACGCAGAAAATTTGGTCGCAAAGGCCAGAAGTTCCGCTTTTTCGTTGGGCAGCCGCCCGGTGATGACCTCTTCCAGCAGCGCTTCCAGTGCGCGGCGCAGGCCCGGCCCGGGCGCGACGCCCGCCGCCATCAGATCGCGGCCATTCACGGCCAGCTGGGAGACGCGGCAGCAGGCGCTTTGGGCGGTCAGCGTCTCGGCCTCTTTTTGCAGGGCGGTAAATTCATCTTTTCTTTCCGGTTGAAGAGCGCTCCAAAGGGCAGTCAACTGCTGCACGATGTGGAGGTCGTATTTGCCAAGAAGTCGTTTGGCTTGAAGCGACAGCGTAGGAGTGCGGGGAGCTTTCTCCTTCACAAGTGTTGATACTCCATCTATCACAGCATTGGAGCATTTCAAGCGTTTCAACGCCTTTCGTGTTCCATCCTCCCCCAGCGGCAGAAGCAGCGCCGCCCAACGGGTGGTCACTTCCTCTGCTCCTGCCGGAAGGGCATCTATGATCTCACGGGCTTCCGACAGATCGTCGAGCGGCAGTTCCGGCAGGACGAAGGCCAGCACTTCCGGCTCCAGATACGCCCCCGGCTTCGGGGCAGACAGAAGCTTGTTCAGCTCTTCTTCGATGCGCTCCACCGACACGCAGTCGAGGTGGGCGGCCAACTGCTTCGCCGCCGCTTCGGTGGCCTCGTCGATAACAAAGCCGAACCGGGCCGCAAAGCGGTAGAGACGCAGGATGCGCAAAGCGTCTTCTTCAAAGCGGCGCAGCGGCTCACCGACGGCCCGCACCACGCCCCGGGCCAGATCTTCCTGCCCGCCAAAGGGGTCGCACAAGCCCTCTTCGGCGCTGTAGGCCATGGCGTTGATGGTGAAGTCCCGCCGGGCCAGGTCCTCCCGGACGTCGGGTACAAAGGCCACGCTGTCGGGGTGGCGGCCATCGGAATAACTGCCCTCGGTGCGGAAGGTGGTGATCTCATAGAGCCTGCCGTCCCGCTTCACAGTCACGGTACCATGCTGTAAGCCGGTGGGGATGCACTGCTTTTCTCCGAACAGCTCCATCACCTGCTCCGGGCGGGCAGCGGTGCAGAGGTCCCAGTCGTGGGGCGCAAGGCCCAGCAGACTGTCCCGGACACAGCCGCCCACGGCGTAGGCCGCAAAACCTGCCCGGTGCAGCGCGTCCAGCAGGGCGGAGGCGCCGGGTTCCAGGACGATGTTCATTCTTCGGCCTCCTCATATTGCAGGGTGATGCTCTTGCCGTCATAGCCGCACTCTGCCGCCGGGAAGAGGCTCTGCGCCTGGGTCAGCTCTTCTTCCGGGTCGGTGATCATGGGCGAATAGTGGACGAGCCAGAGCCGCTTCGCGCCCGCTTTGGCGGCGAGGGCTGCGCTCTGCCCGAAGGTGCTGTGGCCGTACTGTTTGGCCTGCGCGGCCTGCTCCGGCAGAGCATAGGTGGAATCGCAGAGCAGAAGGTCAGCACCCGCTGCGGCCTTTTCCAATGCCGGACAGGGGGCGGTGTCGCCCGAGAAGACAAAGCTCAGCCCCTGCCGGGCCGGGCCGAGGACGGCTTCCGGCTGGATGACACGTCCACCGTCCAGCGTGATACTCTCGCCGTGCTGGAGCGTCTTCCACTGCTTTACCGGTACGCCCAATGCCCGCGCCTGTTCGGGTGAGAACCGTCCGGCCCGGGGCAGATCGAGTCGGTAACCCTGACTGATGACACGGTGGCGGGTCGGCACCGGCGTGAGTTTCGCGCTCTGGGGCCAGCCGCCGAATTTTTCGCAGAGCGCCGCCGGGGCGTCCAGCACCTCAGCATAAACCGGGTACGGCAGAGGCCCCGTCAGCACCCGCAGTGCCGCCCAGACTTCGACGAGCCCCTTCGGCCCGTACAGCGCCAGCGGGCGGGTGCGGCCCTGACAGCCCAGCGTCTGCAGCAGCCCCGGCAGGCCGAAGATGTGGTCGCCGTGGTAATGGGTCAGGCAGACGGCGTCCATCTTCATCAGGTTGACTCCGGCCCGGCGGGCGGCAGTCTGGGTCCCCTCGCCGCAGTCGAACAGGAGGCTGTGTCCTCCGCATTCGGCCACCGCCGCCGTAAGGGCGCGGTCGGGTAGGGGCATGGTGGCCGCTGTACCCAGCAGTGTAATGGTCAGCATAAAGTTTCTCCGTATCACAAAAAATCTCGATGGCTATAGTGTACCACACTCTTCGGCCCGGCACAATCGCACAGCCGCACCCTGACAGGCATAAGATGGCCCAAACCACAAAAGGAGGGGTCTTGTATGCAGCGTCAGCGGCCCGGGCATCGCATTTTGTCGTTCCACCACCGGGGGCTGCTGCTTCTGGCGGCGGCAGTGGCGGTGATGCTCTTTTTTCTCTACGGCTGCGTGGCAGGGGCGGCGTACAGCCCCCGAGGGCGGCTGGTGTTCATCCCTCTCGCACAGGTTTCAGGCAGTAGTACGACTTCGCTTTCCGCTTTTATCTGGAAGAATCGGAGCTGCCCACCGCATGGTACAATGTGCGGGCCGATATGAAAAGCAAGCCCGCTCCCCTGCTGAACCCCGGCACCCTCAAGCCCATGACGGTCAGGGAGCTGAGCGGCGTTTTCTGCGATGAGCTGGTACAGCAGGAGCTGGACGACACCACGGCCTGATGGAGGCCACCAGCGTGGAGCAGACCAGCGTCTTTGAGGCGGCAGAGCACTGAGCCAGACGGTCATTCCGCAAACAGCAAACCAGCCGCCCTGCAAGGTAACAGGGCGGCTGGCTGCTTCTATTATGCAATTCAGGAGAATGGAGGAGAGAATAGCGTTTTTATGCTTCCTGGGGACGGAAGTGCCGGAGAATTACTCGCCGCGGACAGCTGCGAAGCCTGACTCGAGGTTGGCGATGATGTCGTCGATGTGCTCGGTGCCGATGGACAGGCGGATGGTGTTCTGGTAGATCTGCTGCTCGG
>ERZ827516.1511-NODE-1511-length-20216-cov-6.172065_pt1 | contig 20216 bp, 20 predicted proteins | sample MGYA00519703_ERZ827516 | MGnify/ENA primary metagenome ERZ827516 (study PRJEB31778, sample SAMEA3449337) | human gut metagenome | biome: human gut; feature: human-associated habitat; material: faeces | place: United Kingdom | collected 2010/2012 ...
TTCTGGGGAGGGATGGGCCACTTATGAGCGAGAAAGCCACCATCACGGCCATGCGGGAGTGGCTCAAGACCTGCCCCCTCATCGCCGAGGAGCAGAGCGAAAACGGCGCGGCCTTCCGCATTTCCGGCCTCTCGCCGGAGCCTGTGGCCGAGTTTTCCATCGAGGACAGCCCCACCGACCCGGTGACGGCTGTTTTCTTTTCCGGCCGCAACCTCGCCAAGAGCTACATCTTCGTCAGCCGCCGCGACTATAGCGAGGCCCAGAGCGTCCAGATCGCGAACAGCGGCTTTTTTGAGCAGCTGACCGAATGGGTGCTGTCCCAGAACGACCGGCATCATCTGCCCCGGCTGGATGGCCGCAAGGAAGCGTTGCGCGTTTCAGTGACGTCCAGCGGCTACATCGTCACGGCCGAGTCGGGCAGCTGTAAGATGCAGATGCAGCTCCGGCTCGAATATTACCAGCCCAAGGGCTGAAACGAAAGGAGTTTTTCCTATGACTGTCACCGAAGCCGTCAAGCTGTCGGGCCTGACCCCCAACGCCGACTATACCGGCGTGGAGACCACCGACGACTTCCTGCTGGCTGTCCAGACCGAGGCCAGCCAGACCGACGTAAAAAACTGGGTGGTCTGCGCTGACCATGTGAGGGAGCACAGCGGCGCACTGAACGCTTCCACCTCTGACAATACCTACATCCGCACCGGCCCCGTTACCACCAAGGGCAGCGTTCAGCGCACCCTCGCCATCAACGGCGACCGTTGCAAGGGCGATGCGTTCCAGGACTTCATTCTGGGCCACGAGATGATCTATGGCTTCGGCCAGAGCGTCATCCTGCCCTACATCTATTTCTCCCTGCGCACCGGCAAGGGCGAGAAGGGCGAAGCCGCATTCATCGTCACCAGCGACGTGGGCGGCTCTGCCGGCGCAATCGCCACCTTTGCCTGCGATGTAAAGGGCATCGGCACCCCTGCCAAGTTCGACTATTCTACCGCTGCGGCAGGCTGATCCTGCCCGTAGCTCCGTGCCCTCGTCCTGACCGGCGAGGGCTTTTTTGATAGGAGACGACCATGAAGATCTTTGATAAGGAATTTGCGTTTTCCAGCCTGAACGCCAACGATATCGAGCGGCTGGAGCAGGCAAAGGCAAAGCTGGAAAAGGCCGAGGAGGCCGAGCGTCAGCGTGCACAGCAGACCCCTAACATGAGCTATGCCGAGGGTATCCGCGGCCAGTGCCGCATCGTGGAAGCGTTTGTCGATGATGTGCTGGGCAAAGGTTCTGCGGCTGCTCTGGGGCTGGACGGCAATGACCTGGGCAAGGCCCTTACCGTGATGACCGAACTGACCCGGGCTGTTAATCAGGAAAAGCAGAAGTTTGACCCCAGCCTTCTGGCTCCTCAGCTGAACCGTGAGCAGCGGCGCAAGGCAAAGCGCCGCCGTCATCATGGCTGACATCCTGCTGGAACCACTGCCTACCGAGTGGGAGGGCCGCGCCATCGACCCGGACTTTCGGCCCATGGTCTGGCTGTCGAACCAGTATCAGCGCAAGCGGGAGAAAAAGGACACCCTTGCCTTTGCGCAGGAAGCGTTCCGGCGCTTCTACCGGGAGCCGATTCCGCCCCAGCTGGCCCCGGAGGCCTATGAAAGTTTACTGCGCTTTTACCACGGGGCCGACCCGCCCGGACGTTCCGGCGGCAAAGGCAGCGGTTCCGGTGAGCTTGCCATGGATTTTGCCTGTGACGCGGACTATCTGACCGCAGCTTTTCAGCAGGCTTACCACATCGACCTTACGGCAGAGCGCATCCACTGGTGGCGGTTTCTGGCTCTGCTGCGGGGGCTGCCGGAGGAAACCACCATGGCGAAGATCATGTCCTGGCGCACGATGGACACCTCCGGCATGGAGGGCAGGCAGCGCCAGCAGTACGAGGACCTGAAGGAGACCTTTGCCCTGCCCAAAGAACTGCGGCACACCCGGACGGCAGTCACGGTGGCCGACCACAATGCCGCCTTCCTGCAGCGGCTCAGGCATGGCGATGACGAGGAGGTGAGCGCCCCCAATGGCTGATTTCAGTATTACGGGTGATGTCCGGCTGAACAGCGACCCGGCAGAGCAGAGCGTCAATAAATGGACGGTAGCCGCCGGGCAGATGATCGCCGATTTCGCTAAGAAAGCCGCCGATGCCCTGCTGAGCGTGGTGAAGAGCGGTCTGTCCTACAACCGGGACATGGAGAGCTACCTCACCAATTTCAAGGTCATGCTGGGTGACGAACAGCTTGCCGCCGAAAAGCTGGAAGAGATCCGCAAAATGGCAGCATCCACACCCTTCACCCTGTCTGATCTGACTGAGGGAACCCAGACCCTGCTGCAATTCGGCATTGCGGCAGACGACACCACCAACGTGCTGCAGATGCTGGGCGACATTTCTCTGGGCAACGCAGACAAGATGCAGACCCTTGTCCGGGCCTATGGCAAGATGTCCAGCGCCCAGAAGGTCACGCTGGAAAACGTCAACATGATGATCGACGCGGGCTTCAACCCGCTCAATCAGATCTGCGAGGCCACCGGCGAAAGCATGTCCGACCTGTACAAGCGCATCTCGGATGGCAAGGTGGGCTTTGAGGAATTGCAGGCCGCTGTGGAAGCTGCCACCAGTGAAGGCGGGCAGTTCTACAACGGTATGCTGGAAGCCAGCCAGACCTTCAACGGACGGCTGTCTACCCTGCAGGACAACGTGGCTGCCCTTACCGGCAAACTGACTGACGGCCTGTTCTCGGCTCTTGGCGACCTCATCGTCAAGACCAACGAGCTGGTGGTCTCCATCACGGAGGATGACCAGAAGCTGGCCAAACTGAAAGACACCATTGGTCTGGTCATCACCGTTGTCACCTCTGCCGGCGTGGCATTTCTGACCTACAAGGGCTACCTGACCGCCACCTCTGCCGCTACGGTGGTACAAACAGCTGCGACTACTGCCCTTGCTGCCGCCCATAAAGCTGCCGAAGGCGGGGCGACCGGTCTGGCTGTTGCTCAAGCGGCACTCAATGCCGTGATGAAAGCAAACACGGTCGGAATCGCCGTCTCTGTGGTGGCTGCTCTTGCAGCGGCCCTTGTGACCGCCTATCAGACCAGTGAGACCTTCCGCAACTTCGTGAGTGGGGCATTTCAGTTCGTCGCCAATATCGCCCAAAGCACCATCGGTGCGGCCATCGGCTGGCTGGACAAGCTCAGTTACAAGCTGAACAGCTTTCTCGGGAAGGATGGTTATACCGGCTTTTCCAGCTACGATGACTACAAAGCAGACAAGGATGCACAGGCTGCAGCGGCCACTTCCAAAGCCAACCGGGAGGCACGGCACAAGGCAGCCCAGGCCGGGCAAGGCATCAGCACCAAGAGCTGGACGGAACTGCAAGAGGAGGCCAAAGCTGCACAAAAGACCACTGAGCAAGCGGCCAGTGCTGTTTCTGCATCCTCGAAAAAGGCCAGTTCTTCCGCCAAAAAGGCTGCATCTGAGGTAGTGAACTCCATTACCTCCACCAGCACGCAGATTGAGAACGGGGTCACCCGTACCACCGAAACGGTCCATGAGACCCTGAAAAACGGCACGAAACAGCAGAAGCAGACCGTCACCGAAACCAGCCGTCAGATGGTGGACGGGGTTCTCTCGGACGTTAAAACCATCACCACCACGGCAGCGGACGGCAGCCAGAAGGTCACCCAGAGCATCGAGGCAGTCCGGGATGTGGTATCCACCACTAAGGACACCCAGACCGCCCTCGTAGACGGTGTAAAGACCACCACCGAGACCACCACGAAACTGCTGGCCGACGGTTCTGAACAGGTCGAACAGACGATCACCGCCACCGGCACTGAAATCATCGACGGCGTGCAGCGCACGGTCAAGACCGTGACCACCATCGCCGCCGACGGCACCCAGACCGTGGCAAAGACCATCGAGGATGCCGGGCCCCAGTACGGCAGCATGGGTGAGCTGCTCACGGAGCAGTTCCGCACCAAGCTGGACGAGGGATGGGCGCAGATCCAGGCCGACATCCAGACAGATGCGCTGGGGGCCATCGAGACGCTGGCAACGGCCCTCAAGGATGGCGACCTCGAGCAGCTGGGCCTGTGGGCGGCTTCCTACTTCTGGCAGGCCTGCACCAAGGAACAGCAGGCGCAGATCCAGAGCGTGGCCATGGGGGCGCTCAACCAGCTGGGCAGCGCTTTGGGCGGCGTGTTCGGGAACCTCGCCAATCTGGCCATGGGTCTGGTGGCACAGTTCGTCCCGGCAGCGGCCAGCGCCACAGCCGGGCAGACTGCCCTGAACGTGGCCATGGATGCCAACCCCATCCTCTTTGTCATATCCCTTATCGGGATGCTGGTGGGTGCCCTGCTGAACTTCTCCGGCAAAAACAAGGATGTGGCCAACGCTTTCCAGAATGTCTGGGCGGGTGTTGAGGACTTTATGAGCTACATCTTCGAGGGCCTGATGCGCATCGTGGCGGCGGGCATCGAGGGCTTTGTCATCCTCATCAACGGCCTCATCGGCCTGTATAACTCCGTGGCGTGGCTCTACGGTGGTACGATTGATTACATCTCCAATCCGGCGTGGGACTACGCCAATAAAATCGCCGCAGACCGCAAGGCCCGGCAGGAGGCGCGGAAGAAACAGCAGGAGGCCATCAACAACCCCAGCAGCTCCGGCACTTCTACCAACTCCCAGAAGGTCATCGAGAGCATGACCGACACCAGCAAGACCACCAGAGCAGACGGCAGCACCGTGACCACCAAGGTGCTCACCGAGAAGCTGCAGGATGAGACCGGCAAGATCACCCAGAGGGTGACCAAGACCGTCACCGAGGCAGGCACGAAGCTGGTGGACGGCGTGGAGCGCTCCTACAAGACCGTGACCACCTATGTGGATGGCCTCCAGACAAAGGTGGAGCGCAGTTTGGATGACATCGCTAAGACCACCACAGGCACAAAACCCGGCTCCACCACGCCGACGGCCCCCACCCCGGACAAAGACCTGACCGACGCTGTGGAGGCCAACACCGAGGCCCTGCTGGCCGCAAACAGCAAGCTGGCCGAGATGGTGCGGCAGGCCAACAGCCTTGTCCTCAGTGACAACATGGCCATCAGCCGGTCTGTGGCCGCATCCGGCACGGCACAGGTGGCCGCAGCCGCCAACAACTACCACCGGGAGGGTGACACCAACATCATCCAAAATATCTACTCCAAGGCCCAGACGGCGGCAGACCTCCAGCGGGAAGCACGCTGGGAAGCCGACCGGGCCAAGGCCCAGAAACGATGAAAGGAGGGCTCCACAATGCCATTCAGAAAAGACCATTTGCAGCTGGTCACGGATGCCGGGGCCACTCTCGACATCGGGTGGGCTTACGGCACGCCCTACTCCCTCGACCCCATCAATGGCGTAGACGTGGACGTGCAGACCGCACAGGGCGTGAACCAGGTGGGCGTGAGCGTGGAGTGCCAGAGCGTGGCCGGGGTGAGCCGTGAACTCGTTATCCACTGCCACAGCTCCCACGGCGATGCGGATGCGGAATTACTGCTGGAAAAGCTGCCCTATTTCACCAGCGGCACAATGTATTTCGAGGATAAATTCTTCTGTCGTTTCGTGCTTTCCAAGACCCCCTACACAAAGAGCATCCACCCCTACCCGGTGTTGGCCTTCATGCTCTTCTGCCCGAAACCCTTCTGGTACGACCTGACCGCCCAGAGCTTCTGCATCAACGGCTTTGTGCCCAGCTTCAGGCTGCCGGTCAACTACTCCAAGCCCCACCGGTTCGGTGTGCGTACCTCTGTCGGCTGGCTGAATGCCTATAACCCCGGGGCGCTGGCTGTGCCCTTCACGGCCACCCTCAAGAGCGACGGTGCGGTGGTCAACCCCACCGTGCTGAACATCATCACGGGCCAGAGCATCCGCATCCTGACCACCCTGACCCCCGGGCAGGTCATCGAGATCTACCGCACCACCACCGACAAGCTGGCCGTCAAGCGGACAGAGGACGGCACGGAGGAGAACATTTTCGCCCTGCTGGACGAGGACAGCGACCTGCTGGAGCTGGCCCCCGGGGACAACTTACTCAAAGCCACCGCCGACAGCGGCGAGACCAGCCTGCAGGTGACGGTGCGCTTTTATCCCATGGTTTCGGGCATCCTGCCGGAGGTGATCTCGTGACGCTGGACGTATTGGACGAGCTGACCCTCGCCCGGCTGGGCCGGGTGGAGGTGTGGGTGAGCCTTTACTGGGACGAACCCTACAACACCGATGGTGAGTTCACGCTGGAAGTCAGACCCACGGAAGAGAATCTGTCCCTTCTCCGGGAGGGCCGCTGGCTGCGCCGCGCCGACAGCGACGTGCCCATGCGCATCTGCCACCGGAGCAACGAGAACGCCGACAGCAACTTAGTGGTCACCGGTTTCCCGGGAACGTGGATCTTCACCAAGCGGGCCTGCACCAGTACCGTGAAGAGTGAAAACGCGGAAGCCGCCATGCGCAGGCTGGTCAGTGCCATGCAGCCGTGGCCCAAGCTGGAGCTGGGTGCTGCTGTGGGCTTCGACACCACCTACACCGCCCAGACCTCCGGCGGCAGCATCATGGACTACCTGATGACCATCGGCGCGGCCTGCGACCTGGGCTTCCGGGTACGGCTGGCAGGCAAGAACGCAGATAAGAAGCTGCTGTTCGAGGTCTACCGGCCCACCGCCGACCCCAACAACCGCTTTTCCACCAAGTGGGGCAACCTGCAGCAGGCCGCGTGGGCCTTTGGCGACAGCGACTACGCCAACGTTGCTGTGGTGCAGGGCGCTGGCGAGGGCGAGAACCGGGCCACCGTCACCGTGGGCCTGACCGATGTCACCGGAGCCGACCGGCGGGAGCTCTATGTGGATGCCCGGGATGTGCAGCCGGACGAGGAAAAGGGCGAGACCAACAAGAGCGAAGCCTACCTCGAGCGGCTCATGGCCCGGGGCACCAACAAGCTGCTGGAACAGCTCCGCACCGGCTCCATTGAGCTGACCATCGATGCCGAGGGCCTTTCCCCCGGCGACGTGGCCCACTGCACCATCCCGGAGCTGGGCTACAAGGCCACCGTCCGGGTGGCCGATGTCATCACCCAAAGCCAGAGCGACAGCACCACCCGCACCGTGCGGCTGGGTACGCCGGTCTGGCGCAAGCTAAGGAGATGATCTTTTGAGCAAAATCGTTTTATATCCCGCCAACGACTGCGACTTCGATGCCGCAGACGTGGCGGCCTACCTTGCAGGCCTCACCTCGGGCGTGTTCAGCTCCGCTGAGGACTTCCCGGTGACAGCCGCAGGCGGGCTGAAGGTCACCGTGGGGGCGGGCCGTGGCTGGGTGCACCCCAGCCGATTCACCGGCTACTCCATCACCAAGCGGGAGGCCGACACCCTGGCCCTGCCGCTGGCTGACCCGTCTCTCCCCCGCATCGATCGAATCGTCATGCGCTATGATGCCGGTGCCAGAGCCGCCAGCCTGCAGGTGCTGCAGGGCACGGCATCCAGCACACCCACGGCCCCGGCCATCTCCCGCACCGAGCTGATCTACGACCTCTGCCTTGCCGAGATCACCCGCCCGGCAGGCTCCACCAGCATCACCACGGGCCAGATCACCGACACCCGGCTGGACGAGGCGCTCTGCGGCATCGTGCGGGACAGTGTGACCGGCATCCCCACCGACGAGCTGCTGGCCGCTGCCAAGGAGCGCATCAACGCACTGGAGGAGAAAGCTACCAGCAGTGCCGCTGCCGCCAAGGACAGCGCAGAGGCAGCAAAGAGCAGCGAGACCAAGTCCGCCGCCAGCGAGAAGAACGCCAAGGACAGCGAGACCAACGCCCAGCGGGCCCTGCAGGACACGGAGACGAAACACACCGCCGCCTTGAAGGACATCGCACAGGCCCGCACCGCGGCCCTGAACGACGTAGCGGCCTCCACCAAGATGGCCACCGCTGCGGCAAACGCTGCCACCCAGCAGGCCACCGCCGCTGCGGGGAGCGCTTCCACCGCCGCCACCAAGGCCGGGGAGGCAGAGAAGAGCAAGACGGCAGCGGCTACCTCTGCCACCAATGCAAAAGCCAGTGAGGAAGCATCCAAGAACTGGGCGGAGGAAGCTAAAAAGGCGGCAAACACCGACACGACCGTCTCCATCGCAGGGGCCCCCGCCGATGCTGCGGCGACCCGGGCGCTGATCAAGGAGATGCTCGCTGCCCAGCGGGAAGAGGACTACAAGAGAGTCAGGTACTGGGCCAGCAACGACCCCACCAGCCCGGCAAGCTTTATCGGCGGCACATGGGAGCGCGTCGAAGGTGAGTTTATCATGGGCGCTTCCAGTGCCTACCCTGTGGGCACCACCGGCGGCAGCGCCACCCACACCCAGACTACTGCCGAAATGCCGAGCCACAACCATAGCGGGTCTACTGGCAGTGCAGGCGGCCACAGCCACAGTGCATCCACCGGCTCCGCAGGAAGCCACAGCCATAGCGGTACGACCGATTGGGCGGGTTCGCATAGCCATAATGTGAATGCTGAGTATAAGAGTGGCGGCGATGATGGCGAATCGTACCGTATTAGGAACTATGGAGCTTCCTGGGCTAATTATAAATTTACAACCAGTTCTGATGGTTCCCACACCCACAGCTTCAGCACGAACAGCGCAGGCGGGCACAGCCACTCTGTGAGCATCGGAGACGCTGGCGCTCACACTCATACCGTGAGCATCGGCAGCACCGGCAGCGGGCAGGCAATGAGCGTCCTGAACCCTTACTATGCCCTGTACATCTGGGTGCGGGTGGATGATGCCGCATGAAAGGAGTAACTATGAAAACAATTGATGAGTCCGGCACAATGCTTACAACAGAGCCGGATCTGGAAGCGGGCTATCTGGTGGAAGATGTGGAAGTCGTTCACCATGATGCCGTAGAGGGCACAGCTCCGCAGTGGCACAGAGAGACCGCAAAGCTGCCGGACGGCTCTCTCGCCATCTACTACCGGGATGGTAAAGAGATTGGCCGGGACATGGTAAAGGTCATCGATGTGCCCGGTGTTGACCCTCAGCCCGCCTGGGATGAGGAAGTGCCGGTGATGCGGTACATCCGCTACACCGCCGAAGAGCTGGCCGCACAGACTGAAGCCAAGAAAAAGGCAGAAGAAGCCGCTGCCGCCGAAGCGAAGAAAAAGGCAGAGCTGGAAACCGTGCCGGGCCGCATGGACGCTCTGGAAGCGGCAAACGACGACCTTGTGCTTATGATGGCCGATTTGATTGGAGGTTAAAACTATGAAAACGCTGAACAACCTGAAACTCCGCATCATGGTGCGGGCATTCCGCATCCGGCTGAACAACGGCGAAGCCTTTGAGGCAATCGCGGCGGATTACCCTGCCCTGACCGCTGACGACCTGGAAGCTATCCACGTCCAGCTGACCGAGAAGGAGGCGCAGAGCAATGGATGACCTGAAGGTGCGCATCACACTGGGTGACACGACCCTGGAGGGCACATTGGACGAGCTGCTCGAGAGCGGAACTTTCAAAATGGAGTATGACCAGGCAGGGCTTAACAAGATCGTGCAGGAAGCTGTTGCCCTACAGAGAGCTGAGTATCAGAAAGACCCGCAGCATTACCATGTGCATACCATGACCATGGACGAGCTACCGCATCATCCCTGCACAGCAAAACCGGGAGCGCATACATTCGGCAGTGAAATGTATGGGATTCGACATTTCAATGCATGGCCAATCTGCAGTGGAAAGCATGTCACGATTTGGCCCAATGATGACACCGGTACGAGTTGGCGAGTTTATGTGGGAGGCACTTTGAATACTGCAGAGGAGGCGCAGAGCAATGCCAAGAACAATACTTGACGTGAGCAAATGGCAGGGCAGCATCAACTGGGACAAGGTCAAGGCAAGCGGCAAAATCGACGGCGTGATGCTGCGGGTGCTGGGCAGCAAGGGCGGCAAGCCCTACGTTGACCCGGCCTTCGCCCGCAACTACGCCGAGTGTGCCCGGCTGGGCCTGCCCGTGGGCGGCTATTACTACACCTGTGCCGTCACGCAGCGGCAGACGGAGGAGGAGCTGGCCGCCCTCAAAACAGCTCTCCGGGGCAAAACGTTCCAGCTGCCCCTTGCCATCGATGTGGAGGACCCCCGCCTGCGCTCCATGGCCCCCGCAAAGCTGTCCGCCCGCGTGGCCGAAGCCGCTGCCCAACTAGAAGCGTGGGGGCTGTATGCAATGGTGTACACCTACACCAATTTCGCGGATACCGCCCTGGCCGCCCAGCCGCTGGCCCCGTATGACCTCTGGCTGGCCGATTACCGCGGCAAGCGCCCCGCCCGCCGCCACGGCATGTGGCAGTACACAAGCAGCGGCAAGATCCCCGGCGTGAGCGGCCCGGTAGACCTGAGCCATGCGTATAAGGACTACGCCGCCATCATCCAGCGGGCCGGGCTGGGGCAGGTCAGGTGGTGAGACCGATGGCAAGTTATCTGATTTCAGATGCACCATACGCACCCTGGCTCTCAGAGGTTCTAGCTACACTGGAAGAGCACAAGATCGACCGCATCACCGTAGCAGCGCCTCTGGCAGATGGTGAGGTGTTCACGGGGTACTACAACATGAGTACCCAGGACAAGGCCCTGCTGGCATCCAATATCCAAGCAGATGCCGTTCTGGATGCGGTGTGTCACAACGGACAGCGCATCCAGCAGGCGTGGGAAGATGATGAGGAGGGGTGAGACCGATGTGGCAGTTTATCACGGAGTATTGGGCCGGGTGGCTCTGTGCTCTGATCGGCGGCGCGATCCTTGCCGCCATCCCCAAGATCAAGGCCCTGTGGGACGCGGTGCTGGCCCTGCTGCACGACCGCATCTATACCGAGTGCTACCGTTTTATGGAGCTGGGGTACATCACCCGCGACGGCCTGCGCAACCTGAATTACCTCTACAAGACCTATCATGTGATGGGCGGCAACGGCACCGGTACGGAATTGTACAAGAGAGCCTGCGCTTTACCCATCCACGACTGAAGAAAGGAACTGACAATATGAACGCACACATCACTGGGAACAACACCCCCGCCATCCCCGCCGCGACCATCGCCCGCACTGTTGTGCTGGCACTGGCCCTCGTCAATCAGCTGCTGAGTGCAGCAGGCAAGCCGGTGCTGCCCATCGACAGCGCCAGCGTAGAGCAGTGGGTGACGGCTGGCCTGACCACCGCTGCCGCCATCTGGGCATGGTGGGAGAACAACAGCTTTACTCCCGAGGCCATCCGCGCCGATGAGTTGCTGGATCAGATGCAGGGGAAGATCAAGTAAGAGTACATAGCAGCAGCCCCGGGGAGCCTGATGGTTCCTCGGGGCTGTTTTCTTTTGGCATATTTCGGCATATTCCGACGCATTCCGCATTATCCGGCACATTCTGACATTTTCCGGTTAAAGTTGGATAGAAAGGATGTGTAAACTATGCCCGACGTGAAAATTTCGGACTCCCCTGCCCAGCTGGATCAAATCCTCCGGCCACTGGGAATCACCCGGAGCTCAAAGAATTACCGTGTTCTCTGTGACTGCGTGGCTCTGATCTGTGAGCAGGAGGACCGGCTGGAAGCCGTACAGAAGGAGATCTATACCCCCATCTCAAAACAGCGGCACTGCAAGTGGTCCGCCATTCAAAGTGCCGTCCGGCGTGCAGCAGAGAAAGCCTGGGCGCTGAACCCCGAGGGCGTTCAGCAACTGGCTGGCTACCCACTGACCGGTGCACCCAGCGCGGTGCAGTTCCTAGAGATGCTTTACAATGTCGTGGTGAGAGGGTAACGAAAAGGCTGCCATGCGAGTGTGATGCGTGGCAGCCTATTTTTGCTGATTTTCGCATAGTTTCCCGCAAAAGTGGGTTTAACTGTGGGTTACAGCAAAAGAAAAGCACCCAGAAACTTACGTCTCTAGGTGTTTTATCTTGGTGGGCGCGGGTGGATTCGAACCACCGAAGCTGAAAAGCAGCAGATTTACAGTCTGTCCCCATTGGCCACTCGGGAACACGCCCAAATTCTGTTCACGTCCATTGCCGGACGACTTGTTTATTTTATCAGACTGCGGGCGATTTGTCAACTACTTTTTTCGGATTTTTGCAGCTTTTCTGCGGAAGCTGTCGGCAGGATCAGTTTTGGGTCAGATGTTTCCGGCGCTCGTAATCCCGCAAAGCGGCAATGGCTTCGCCGGACATGGGGTATAGGGCAATGAGGTTGAATATGGTCATCAGGCCGATGCCCACGTCGCCCAGGTCCCACACCACGGTATAGGCTTCCAGGCCGCCCACCATCAGCATGACAAGGGCCAGCACTTTATAGGCTGTCTGCCAGCCCCAGCGGTCGCCAAAGAGGTACGCCACATTGGAGCGGGCATAGAACAGGATGCCGATGAAGGTGGAGAAGCTGAACAGCGCCAGCGTGACGGCAATGAACACCACGCCAAAGCTGCCCAGATGGTACTGCGCCGCTGCCTGCAGCAGGTCCATGCCGGTCAGCCCAGTGGTGACATTTGCGGGAGCCAGCAGCATCATAAAGGCAGTGCAGCTGCAGATGACCACCGTGTCGATCAGGACACCCAGTGCCTGCACAAAGCCCATCTTCACAGGATCATCGCAGGAGGCAGCCGCTGCCGCACAGGGGGCCGAACCGCTGCCTGCTTCATTGGAGAACAGGCCGCGCTTGACACCGTTCATCAGCACCGCGCCAAAGCCGCCCGCGGCCACCTGCCGCAGGCCGAAGGCTTCCGAGAAGATGCGGCCCAGCACAGCGGGCAGCTGACGGAAATTTACCGCAATGATGATGACCGTCATCACGAAATAGCAGACCGCCATGATCGGCACGATAACATCCAGGCTTTTCACGGTGGCATCCTTGCGCAGGACAATGACCGCCGAGAGCACCACCAGCACCACCGTGGTCACGATGGGCGGGATGGAGAACGCATTGGCAAAGGCAGAGCTGACCGAGTTGCTGATGACCTGGCTGATGCCGCACCAGCAGATGAGGCCCGAAATGGCAAACAACACCGCGATGATGGAATGACGCAGCTTTTTGCCCCGCTTGCGCTCGGCCAGCGCATGGATGTAGTAGGCCGGGCCGCCGCGCTGACCGCCATAGAGCGGGTCGGGCTGCCGGTACTTCTGGGCCAGTGTGGATTCCACAAAGGAGGTGGAGGCCCCCAGCAGGGCCGTGACCCACATCCAGAACACCGCACCGGCACCACCGGCAGACACTGCCGCCACCACGCCCACCAGATTGCCCATGCCTACCCGGGTGGCCGTGGAGACGATGAGCGTCTGAAAAGAGGAAAGGCTGTCCATGCTCTGGTTCTTTTCGCAGACAGCGGCGATCATATCCCGGAACAGCCGCACGGGCAGCAGCCGGGTGCGCAGGGTGAAGAACACGCCCGCCGTGAGCAGCAGCACCGCCATCAGCGAAATGCCGATGCCGCCGCCCACCGGCAGGGTGAACAGATCACCCCAGAGCAGGTTGTATACCGTTTCAATCAAATGGGACATTCTGAGGAGCCTCCTGTTGTGTGATTACTTTATTATAATACAGCACTTCAGGTTTGTAAATCAGAAAATCCCAGCGCAAGGAAAATAAAAAATCCGAACCCTTCTCTTTCGAGAAAAGGTTCGGATTTTTATTGTTTGGTGCGGATAAGAGGACTTGAACCTCCACCGAGTTGCCCCGATTAGAACCTGAATCTAACGCGTCTGCCAATTCCGCCATATCCGCATATTCTGTTTTGTTCGCAGGCCGTTCGGCTCGGAACGTTAGTTATTATACCACAGCCACAAGAAAAGTCAAGCACTATTTTCAAAATTGTTCGACAAAAAATTGCTCTAAATTTCGGGCACTCCGTACAGGGGCATTTGGGCCGGAATATGGTACAATAAAAGCTGACCGTCCGGCCTGTATGCCGCCGGGCGAGTAATGACGGAATGAGGGAAACCGAATGTTCAATGTTCTGATCTTCATCATCGGCGCGGGCATCATGTTCTACATGGGCCTGCGCAGTGTGCTGCAGCGCCGCCGCTTACAGCAGAAGGGCCAGCGTGTGGAGGCCCGGGTGGCAGGCACCGTTCAGAGCCGGGACGGCGCGGCTTATCTGCTTGAGTTCGAGACCGAGGGCGGCAGCCACCGCCTGCACTACCCCAAAGCCGCCAAGGGCAAGGGCTTTGCCAGCGGGGAAACGGTCACGCTGTACTACGACCCCGAAGATCCCGAAAAGATGTATGTGGAGGGCGACCGCTCCGTTCTGGGGGCCGAGATCCTCTATTTCTGTCTGGCCGTTGTGCTGCTGGCACTGATGGTCAGCTTTAGCCGCTGAAAGGAGGTCACCGCAATGGTATTGGAACATGTAGGAATGCCCCAGCCCGGGGACTGCCGGGTGGTATTCTCCGCCAGCGCCGAAGAGCTGGAAGCGGCCATTCAGGCCGAGCAGGCCGCAGAGAACCCGCCGCAGGCGGAAGAGGACCTGCTGACCGCCGCCGTGAACCGGGCTATCCTGGCCGGTTTTTCCACATTATATCAGGAGCTTGTGGAAAAAGAGCATCTGGTTCCCGTGACCGATCCGGATTTTGAGCTGCTGGCCGTCAACCGGGCCGAGGGCTTCCGGGCGGGAGCAGAGTTCTACTGCCTGCCGCCGCTGGAGCTGGAGCGTTACACCGGCTTCACCCAGCCCATCCAGCCCCGGCCCATCCGTCAGGTGAGCATTGAACTGGAAGTGAACACCCGGCACGGCGATGAAGACCGCGCCGCCGATGCCGCAGGCAAAACGGCCCTGCGCCAGCAGGTTGCACGGGAGCTCTATGCCCAGCGCTGTGCGCAGGCCAAGACACTGGCCCGCCGGGAGCTTATCTTCCAGCTGGGCGGCTGTGTCAAGGGCACCCTGCCCAAGGACCTGGTCTCCGGCAACTATTTTGCCGAACAGCGGAACTTCAACCTGCGGCTGCAGGCCAATAACGTCAACTTTGACCAGTACCTCAAGGTGCGGGGCCAGACCGTGGAACAGTTCCGCATTGAGCTCCACGCACAGGCAGAGCAGAAGCTGCGGGGCAGTCTGGGCCTTCTGATGGTGGCCGAGCGGGAACACCTCTGGCCCACCGATGCCGAGGTGGAGGCCGCACTGGCACACTGGAAGGGTGAGCGCACCTTCCCTGCCAACGATTTCCGCAAGGTGCGGCAGGGCATCGCCAGCCAGCGGGCGGCAGAGTTCGTGGAAGCCCACTCCACCCTGCTTCCCCCGCCGGAGGAACCGGTGCTGGAAACCATCGCATAAAAAATGGGAGATGCCGCTTGCTGGGTATCCGTAAAACAGTTTTCGAAAAATGACACGGCAACTGCCTGTCAGGATTGGTTACGGAGTACCCGGCTAGGCCGAGGAAGCATCAAGTCCCATGTCCGCACCGTTAAGGTGTTGGGTATGGGGCTTTTTGCATTTCAGGAACGTATACACCTCTGGAAAGGTGTAACACACTAGACTTTGTACCAAAGTCGTGTGCCAAGGGTGCTGCGCCCCTTTGGAATCCCTGCTCACATCGCCTGTGGGCGATGTGGATTCGCCGGACAGAAAGCTCTCACAAAGGTGCACCGGGCTGTCTGCGGCGAGGAAAAGGCACTTCTGCGGAAGTGTAATAACCCACTATGACGCTTTCAGCCCTGCGGTCTGCAAAGTGTAGTGGGCTCTCCGAGGGGGAAACGGCTATATAGGGTGCGCTTCGGGCAAATCGCTGCGTACGTGCGTACCAATCTCTCGTACGCACGTACGCAGTAAAACGGCTAAAATCTCCTATATAGGGGTGTTCTTCTGGAAATCAATATGATATACTCAACTTAACCAACCATCAACTAATAGGAGGCGGTAATATTATGGGAAAAACTTTTGTGTGTAGCTTATGCCGTAATGGAATCATTGGCGGTGGTTTGTACATTGATGAACAGAGCATTACATATTCAACTCAAAAGCTCACAGTCAGTCCACTGTATCGCAACCTTGTATTGCCCATGAACGAGATAAGGGAACTTTCATGGAGTCAGATGGTCGTTCCTGTTGCAGCAATTTCCATGAAAGATGGAGAATGTTATAAATTTATCATATATAACAAATCAGGATTTGAAAAGGCATATAAGCAATATAGCAACCACCAAGAATGAAATCACCTAGCAGGGTTTGGGGCAGGCACGCCCCAACAAGAAGCTGTCCCAAAGGGGCAGGAAATTTTCAAAAATTGAAAATTTGTGGCCACGGGACGATTCTTGCTCTCACGAAAACCCATACTTTTTGAAAATCCGCTTTTCGCAGCCAAAGGAGGATGCACCATGAAAAAAGAGATCGAAGCCTTCGTCAACGCAGCCAACGAGCAGGAGTTGGAAGCCGCATGGAATAACCTCTCGGCAGAGGAACAGCGAGTTTTCGAGCAGCTCATGGAGGAAGACTCACCCGAAGATGCACTGGCATTTTTTGCCCAGCTGTATGACGATGCCCCGAAGGAGCAAGCCAGCGAAACCGTGAGCATCTCCGAAAACGAAATCTATTTCAAGCGGCAGCCCTTGACCGAAGAGCAGAAGAAGCACGGCTCCTATGTAGATGAGAACGGCAATCTCCATGTCAAGAACCTGTCCGCCTTCTGGATTCCAGAACTGACCACCACGGAGAAAGTCGGTCACACCACCTACACCGTGACCGGCAGCTATGAGGGCAAGGAGTCCTTTTTGAAGAAGCTGGAGCGCATTGTTGCCAAGAACGCCCAGCAAAAATTTGAAGATGAGGGTGCAGACGAATGACAACTGCGTCCAATTCTGCTATACTTGATCCGGTAACCAATCCTGTACTGACAGTTGCTCCACAGAATAAGGAGGACACAACAATGTCTGGAGCAACGAATAAAATCACCGCACTTTACTGCCGACTGTCGCAAGAGGACGCACGGCTCGGCGAAAGCCTGTCCATTGAGAACCAGAAGGTCATCCTTCTGGAATACGCTAAAAAGAACCACTTCCCGAACCCGGTGTTCTTTGTGGATGATGGCTACTCCGGCACGAACTATGACCGTCCCGGCTTTCAGAGTATGCTGGTCGAGATCGAAGCAGGGCGTGTAGGAATCGTTATCACAAAAGACCTGTCCCGACTGGGGCGCAACTCTGCCCTGACGGGTCTGTACACAAACTTCACCTTTCCCCAGTATGGCGTTCGCTACATCGCCATTAACGACAACTACGACACCATTGACCCGAACAGCGTAAACAACGATTTTGCGGGCATTAAGAACTGGTTCAACGAGTTTTACGCCCGCGATACCAGCCGCAAGATTCGGGCCGTTCAGAAGGCCAAGGGAGAGCGTGGAGTACCGCTGACGGTCAATGTCCCCTACGGCTATGTGAAAGACCCGGAGAACCCGAAGCATTGGCTTGTTGACCCGGAAGCGGCTGCGATTGTGAAGCGCATCTTCTCCATGTGCATGGAGGGACGTGGGCCGACCCAAATTGCGAACCAACTGTGGGCAGATAAAGTTCTGACTCCTACCGCCTACAAGTTGAGCCATGGCCGGAGCACAAACGCACCTGCCCCGGAAGACCCTTATCGCTGGGATAAAAGAGCAGTAAGTTTGATTCTGGAACGCCGGGAGTACACTGGCTGCACAGTCAACTTCAAGACCTATACTAACTCTATCTGGGATAAAAAGAGACATCTGAATCCTGTGGAAAATCAGGCTATCTTCCCGGATACACATGAGCGCATTATTGACGATGATGTGTTTGAAAAGGTTCAGGAGATTCGTAACCAGCGTCACCGCATGACCCGGACAGGCAAGAGCAGCATTTTCTCCGGTATGGTCTACTGCGCTGACTGCGGTTCCAAGATGCAATATGGTTCGTCCAATAACAGGGACTTCAGTCAAGACTTCTTTGATTGCTCTCTGCACAAGAAGAACGGGAGCAAGTGCAAGGGACACTTCATCCGGGTAAAGGTTCTGGAAGGACGTGTACTGAGTCATGTTCAGCGGGTGACGGACTACATTCTCCGTCATGAAGACTACTTCCGCAAGGTCATGGAGGAGCAGCTTCGTGTGGAAAGCAGCGAAAAGCTGACCGTCCTGAAGAAGCAGCTTGCCCGGAATGAGAAGCGGATTGTAGACCTCAAACGGCTGTTCATGAAAATCTACGAGGACAACGCCAATGGAAAGCTGAGCGATGACCGCTTCGACATGATGAGCCAGAGCTACGATGCCGAACAGAAGCAGCTGGAAGAGGAATCCCTCTCTATCCAACAGGAAATCGAAGTACAGGAACAGCAAATCGAGAATATTGAAAAATTCGTCCAGAAAGCGCACAAGTACGTTCATATTGAAGAACTCACTCCCTATGCTCTCCGTGAACTGGTGTCGGCTATCTATGTAGATGCCCCGGATAAGTCCAGCGGAAAGCGGGTGCAGCACATCCATATCAAGTACGACGGGCTGGGGTACATCCCTCTGGATGAACTGGAAGCAAAAGAAAAGGCGTGACCGAAGTCACGCCAAATCTTCCCCATTTAGGGAACTTTTGCAAATACTGTTTTATGGGAACTCTGCTACATCCACATCCCGGGCATCTATTACAACAACCGAAACTGGAAGCACGTCCTGCGGGCGTTCCGGGTCTGGTCGATGGTGTCGCTGGTGCTGGTGCCGCCCTGCACGGCGGGGGCAGTTTTTGTTGAGCGTGTCACCGGCTGGCAGGTGTGGGTCGCGGTGCTGGTGGTGTATATCGCCTCGCTGTTCGGGGCGATCGTGATACCGGCGAAGAGGTTTGAGTGAGGGAGAGGTTTTCCTTTCCCTCTCTGAGACCCGCATATTATCTGGCCAAGTGACAAATTATCGACGATGCATCGGCAAAAAAGTCACTTGGCCAAGGTGGCCAAATGGGCGATGCTGACCAAGTGACTCACTTGGCCAATGGGGGTCACTTGGCCAAACTGGCCAACTGGCAAAATATAACGTAACTATATTATTAAATGGTCACTTGGCCACATGATCTACTACAGTATACAGGAGAAACTTACATGCTCAAGGATTCACAGCTCGACCTCTGCGGACGGGTGGATTTTGCCCGCACGACACCGCTGCTGGCGCGGGACGAGGCGTTCTCGTTTGCCTGCGCAGGCTGCGGCGGCTGCTGCCGGGGGCGGGAGGACATCGTGCTGTCGGGCTTCGACCTCTGGCGCATCGCGGCCCGGCTGCGTCTGCCGCCCCAGACCGTGGCCCGGGCCTTCTGCCGCGCGTCTATCGGGCAGGTGAGCCATCTGCCGGTGCTGCGGCTGGCCCCCGTGAAGGAGGAGCGGAACAACTGCCCTTTCCTCACCGAGAACCACTGCGCCATCCACGACGCCGAACCGCTGGTCTGCGCCCTCTACCCGCTGGCGCAGGAGATCAGCAGGGAAGGGGAGGTAAGCTATTTTTTGCAGCCCACCGGCTGCGGAGGGCGTGTCGTCGAAGCCAAAGTAGAGGACTATCTGGCCCGCTACGACGTCCCTGCCCGGGAAAAGACCGACGTCCGCTGGGCGCAGACCTGCATGGACCTGGAAGACGTGGTGGAGCCGCTGGATGCCGCCCTCGAGCCGCCCCTGCGCCGCCGGATGCAGGCGAAGCTCTGGCAGGCACTCTATTTTAAGTTTGACTATGAGAAAGAGTACCTCCCTCAGCTGGAAGAAAACCTCGTCTGGCTGGGCGCAGAGCTGCAAAAACTGACGGACTATCAGCAGAGAAGAAACACCTATCGAAAAAAGTGATAGATATATTCATTTTAATAGATAATTAGAACCGAAACGGCGTTGCCATCGGACGGAAATCGTGATATACTTCACGAGTGTAAAGCAGAGGCTCTCTGCTGGACATTCAAATGCTTTTCGGCGCGGCGTCCTGTTGCCGCGTAGATGGAAAAATGAGGGAGTAATCATTATGCGTAAAATCACTCGTCGTTCGTTTCTGGCTGCTGCCGCTGTCTGCGGCGCTGCTGCTGCCCTGACCGCCTGCGGCGGCTCTTCTGCATCCTCCACGGCTGCTTCTTCTGTGGCGTCTTCTGCCGCAGCCGGCTCCGCTGCCGCTTCCGGCGACACCTACACCATCGGCATCTGCCAGCTGGTGCAGCACGCCGCTCTGGACGCTGCAACGCAGGGCTTTG
>ERZ827516.1519-NODE-1519-length-20135-cov-3.821365_pt1 | contig 20135 bp, 18 predicted proteins | sample MGYA00519703_ERZ827516 | MGnify/ENA primary metagenome ERZ827516 (study PRJEB31778, sample SAMEA3449337) | human gut metagenome | biome: human gut; feature: human-associated habitat; material: faeces | place: United Kingdom | collected 2010/2012 ...
GGTATTGAGCGGGTTCTGGTAGGTATACTGCCTGCCCGAGGCGGCGACGCCAGCCAGCACGTTGTTGTATAGCGCGCGTTCGAATTCATCCATGTATTTCGCGTCGCCCGTGAGCTGGTTCATCGCCTGGCTGAAGAACCCCACGCCTACGGCGGCGCAGGTTTCCAGATAGGCGTCGGTGGGCAGGTAGTAGTCGTGGCCGAACTTTTCGTCGAAATGCACTGCCCCGACACCGCCCGTGACGAAGAGTTTTTTCCCGGCCATGTCGTCCCACCAGCGTTTCGCCGTGGCGATGTAGTCCGCATTGCCGTTCTCATAGGCCGCCGCGGCGATGCCCGTCGCCAGCAGGGTGGCCCTCACGGCGTGCCCGACGATGGCGGGCTGGTCGAATACGCGGATCGAGTCCTGCGCGTAATCGCCCCATGCGGGCCGTGCTTCGGGGCCGAATTCCGTGGTGTAGAGCTCCTCGTGGATCCACCGCTCCGCGCTGTCGTTGCCCCACGTGCCCCACAGCGGATAGCCGCAGTGCACGCCGCGGTTGCCGATCCAGAACTCGGCCAGCCGGAGGTAGTCGCCGGCTGCGGACTGCGCCCCGGTTTGCGCGCGCAGGCCGGGGCGGTCGCGGTAGAGCTTGTAGAGTTTTACCAGGGCCTCCTCGGGGCCCGAGTGCGCCGGGACGATATTCTTTTTCGGGGCGGGCCCCATCGTTCGCACCATGTAGTCCGCCATGCGCGTGGCGACTTTCAGCAGCCTGTCGTCCCCCGTGGCTTCGTAATAGTGTACCCCGGCTTCGATGAGCATGCCGGCGTTGTAGACGTCGTGCTGCATGCGCAGAAACCCGCCGTTCGCGCCCCAGCGGTGGTTGTCCTCCGTTAGCTGGGTGTTGGTGCCGACGAACCCGTCCGGATCGCTCTTTTGTGCCGCTTCGATGCGGGCGATGTAACCGTCTACACGGGCTTTGAGCGCCGGGTCGGGACGTTGTGCCAGCAGGTCGGATATCCCCCGGATCGTCTCGTACACCAGCCCGTCGTACCAAGGCGGCCCCGCGTGGCGGCCGATATCGCGGGCGCCCGATGCTACGAGGTCGAAATTTTCGAAAGCGTCGACGCCGCACGCGAAATGCGCCGGGTCGTTTCCTTCGAACTTGTTGAGCATGTCGCCGACGGTGACGTGTTCCCATTTTTCATAGCGGGGGCCCCAGAAGGCGTCTTCGACCCGGACGCTTCCGGCCTCCAGCGGCCGGATTTTTGCAGTCCCGGAGTCCCGGTTGCACCCTGCGGCCAGGAGCGGCAGGGCCAGAAGTGCGGTTTTGATAGGTTTCATCAATGTGGGTTTATGTTGTTTCCGAATTTTTCCGGCATGGTGCGTGCTTTGTGGACAAATATAAATAAAATTTCGTCATACTGGTACGAACTGGTATGTTTTTTTGAGAATAATGCCCGAATGGCAAGCGCTGCCGGGTGCGGCGGGGAGGTGCGTTTGCCGGCACATATTGTATATGTGTCCATGCGTATATTCGTCCGTATGCGGCTTTTTCGCAAAAATCCGATATAAGAATAGGAATAAATTAGAAATAAGCTACTTATGAGATTTTCTCATAGGAGGAGGTAATGACTTGGCAACGGTCGCAAATTCTGCGAAATGCGGTGTATTTCTGTCAATACAACTCTGTGCAAAGGTACAAAAATAAAATTAATGAGAATGAGGAAACACAAATATAATTTTATGTACCGATGTCAGACAGGATTGAACCGATATTTTCATCAAATGAAAGCAGATTGGTTATTTGGTTTTGTGCCTCTGGATAATCCCGGTTTATACGTGCTAATGTGATGTTCTTTCTTTGAGCTGCCAACCGCTCAAAAGGAAAACGGATGATGGTCGGAGTGTTATAGCCTACGCCGAGTTCCAGCAAGAGTGTGTTCTCATCGCAAGCCTTTTCCATATAGTCCTCATAGCGTTCATAGCTTGCGTACCATTGGTTATCCTGCACAAAATAGCGGTCTTTACGTACATGCACATCCATCTTACCGCCACACACCGGACAGCGCGGCACAAGTTCCGATGGAATGCGGCAATCCTTTGTCCGCCGCACCATTTCCCTGACGAGATTTTCATTGTAGTACAACTTCTCGTGGCATCCGTCGGCGCATTGCAGGTAGGCATAGTCACCTTGCACGGCAAAGATGCGTTCCTTGTCAAAGCCGGACTTCTCGAACTGCCCGTCCACATTGGTGGTTATCACGAAATAGTCTTTCCCTTTTACAGCATTGAACAACAGACGATATAAATCCGTTGCAGGCACATCATAGCGATTGATAAGGATGTGCCGTGCCCAATATGCCCATCGCTCCTCCTCCGTTTGGAAAGGATAAAATGAGGAAGTGTACATATCGGTCATATTGTATCGTGCGATAAAGTCTTGGAAGTTGTCCGTAAAGCGTTTGCCTCCATATTCCAAGCCTGCCGCCGCTGAAAAGCCTGCTCCGGCTCCGATGACAACATGCTCCGCTTCCTTGAAGGCATGATACAACTTCAATAATCGGGTGTTATAGCCGTCTTTAACGGTAGCTTTACGGTAGAAGCTGTCTATAAATGGATAAATCTTCATCTTTGAACACATTGAATATGATGGTCTGAATATGAACGGTTGTTGCAAGATAGTCACGTACCGTATTTACAGCTATCTGTGCCGCCCGTTCTTGCGGAAAGCCGAACTCACCCGTAGATATGCAGCAGAAAGCAACGCTTTTTATCCCATACGTGTCTGCCAATGCGAGGCAGGAACGGTAACAATCCGCCAGTTCCTTTTCCTGTTCAGGGGTAGGTTTCCCGTTACGGACTATCGGACCGACCGTGTGCAATACATATCGGGCAGGCAAGTTATAGCCTTTGGTTATCTTGGCGCGACCCGTAGGTTCCGGGTGTCCCTGCATCCGCATCTGCTTGTCACAATCCAAGCGCAACTGTACGCCAGCCGCCGAATGGATGGCGTTGTCTATGCAACGGTGCAGAGGCACGAAACAACCCAGCAAGGCATTGTTGGCGGCATTGACGATGGCGTCCGCTTGCAACCGGGTTATATCCCCCTGCCATATCCGAAACCTGTTGTCAGATTTGCACAATGGGATGTCCGGCAAGGTTACAATACCCTTATCCGCAAGTTGTTGCCTAAGTTCGGCATCCTGCGCTTCCATGAACTCCGGGCTTACAGGCAGTGGAGGGCGCACGTTGAGCAAAGCCCGCATCATGGACTGTTGTCTTTCCAGCGTATCGGGTATCTGCCACCCGGCATATTCCTCCCGTTCAGCAAGCAAAGTGCGAAGTATATACCGCAAATTGTCAATCCTACTCACTGTATTCATAATGCTCGAAAGTGGGAGGTGTCGGTGTCAAGTCATAATAATCCAACTTTGCAACTGGTAGGCGAAAATAAGCCAAATCGGTATATTGCTTGTACAGACGTGGAAGAACCGGATTATCCGCATAGATTTCACGTGCCACATCGTCCGATACATCAAACACGGCACGTCCGGTCACTCGCACGGATATGTCCCCATCCATGGCGAGCAATTCAATGTTGGGATTTTCTTGCAGTTGGCAGTACACTTCCTTGTGCGGTGATGTAGCAAAGTAGAGGGTATGTTTTTCCTGCTTCATGATTTGGAATACCCGGATTTTGGGCTTTTCCCGTTCCACTGTGGCAAAAGCCACATCTTTATGACTGCTTAAAAATTCAAATGCTTTTTCCATGATTGAAATCCATTTGTTCATTGTTTGAAAAGGCTTCGGACAGTGCAACATTCAAGTACCGTCCGAAGCGTCATCGTTTAATATACCTTACTCTTATTTATAGAGAGCTTTGCCCAAATCTTCCAATCCGGCTTCTCCGGGCAAGCCGGGATAGGCTTGCTTCATGGCATCCACGAAAGCCTGTGCCGTCTTGTTGGCTGCAAGCAACTCTTTCATTTTTTTCAAGTAAGCGATTTTGAACTCCACCGCATCGCGTGCAGCCGCACCGCCATGTCCTCCGATGAACAGTGTCGCACCCGAAGCCAACGAGTTTTCAGCTTCCGCTATTTCCGCGTCGATAGCGGCAGAGGAAGAGATTTGCAGGTGGCTGACATGCGCCTTTGCCGGAGTCCAATGGGTGTAATAAGCCTTTCCGCCAATCAGTATGCTTGCGCCGGGAAAATCTGATGCCGCACCGTGGCGGAACTCGAAAGTAACGCCTGCCCACGTCTGTGTTGCGTTGAAAGGCACTTCCGAAACCTTGCCTGTTGGCATGGCTGTCATTGCGTCGCCGAATGCTTGGGTGAAGCCCTTCATCATGCCTCCGTACACTTCGCCTTTTGTGAATTCAGGCATACCCTGCGCCATTACCACGTCATGGTTGCCGGTTCCTCCGACGTGGTAGTCTGTGATGCGTGTTTCCACGGGTTTATCCAACTTGGAAAGGTAGGTGTCAAATTCAGCCACATTGTCCTTGAACAGCGGCTGCTCCATTGTTACAAGGGCATCTTTGCCCTCAATGATGTAACTTGCATCGCCCAACGCATCGTTGGTGTAGTAAACATGCAGTTTGCAATTGCCTAGGTCGTGTACCTCGAAACGTCCTTTGGTCTGTGCCATAGCTGTGATTGTTAAGAGATTGAACAAAATGAATAATGCCTTTTTCATTGTTTCTGCCTTTAATTTTGAGTTATACAATAATTTACTTAATATCCGATAGTAAAACGCTCATAATGATGTTTCGGACTTTCCAGTTCATCCACCATTGCCACGGCATAGTCTTCCACGGAAATGTGGCTGTTACCATTCTCATCCACGATAAGGTCATCCTTGCCCAAACGGAATTGCCCTGTCCGCTTTCCGGGTTCAAGCGTACCTGCCGGAGAGAAGAAAACCCAGTCAATGTCCTTCTCATTCATCAATGTGTTCAGGTAGAACTCGCCGAGCGACTTGACACCGCCCATGATGGCATCGGGAATAGCACCTGAATCAACCACTCGAAGCCCCGGAGCGCAGAACAACGTGCCTGCACCGCCCACACACAGCAATCTTTTGACTCCCGATTTCTTGGCTGCATCCAAAATCAACGGATAGTTATGCAGGGTTTCCTCATAGATGTTCGGATTGCTCCATCCGGGATTGTATGCGCTGATAATGGCATCTTTGCCTTTGCAGGCATTAACAAGAGCGTCCGTATCGGCCACATCTGCCTTGACGGTGTTAAGGTCAGGACTTGACACGCTCAACTTTTCAGGATTGCGCACCACAGCTGTTACTTTGTGACCTCTTGCCAACAATTCGTTCAGGATGGCGGTTCCAACGAATCCGCTCGCTCCAATCAATGTTACATAATTCCACGTCATTAAAAAGTTTATTGCTAACTAAAAGTATCTTTATTTCTTTTGTGCTGCAAAATTAGAAAGAGTTTTTGAATCCTGCAAGTAGGTACTTGAACATCAGGTACTTACGTAGAAGTAACTATTGTTGTGTATGAGCCATTTACAGGCAAAAATATTTTTGAAAAAAGTTTCTTGTAGTATGAAAGAAATTTGATTACCTTTGTAGAGTGATTTGAAATACATATTATTATGGATAGAACAACAATAGAAGATGCCGTATTCCCAAACTGCCCGATACGGAATATCTTAGCCAAACTCTGTGACAAATGGTCGCTTTTGGTCATATACACGCTGAACAAAGCTGACAAGGAAACAATACGCTTCAAAGAATTACAGCGTGAAATCCCTGACATATCACAAAAGATGCTGACTGTAACCCTGCGCACATTGGAAGACGACGGATATGTCACTCGTACTGTATATCCTGAAGTACCTCCAAGGGTTGAGTATGCGCTAACGGCACGGACACGCTCTTTATTACCGCATATTAATGCGCTAATAGAATGGGCATTGGAAAATAAGGATGCGATTATTAAAGATAGAAGACAAGCCAATAAGAAATAACATGCTTATAGTAAGGTAGGCAAGCGGTTTTGGTCTGCCCAAAACACAAACTTGCTACCCTCCCATTGGCATTGTCTATAATCCCAAGCCTTTTCCTTTCCTAAGTGGTGTAACCGTTCTCCTAACGGATGAGAATAGCTTATAAAACTGCCCCTTGAACCATTCGCCAATCACTTGCCCGTTGATGGCAAGTGCAAGTTTCGATTTGTCTGCCGGGTCTTTCACCACTTGGAAGCCTGCCCTTTCGGTCGTGAACTTCCTCCTGTGTTCCTCCGAATAGAGTTCGCCCTCGTAGAACAGCGGCTTGCCGCTGATGAGCGTGGCGGTCTGCCTTTCGTTGAAGCCGACATTAAGGCAGAACTTCTCCATGTACACCAACTCTTGGAACAGCGGAAACCACTTCTTGGCTTTTTGGATAATGGCTTTCAGAAATGACACTTCCTTTTGGTGTTCCGCTTCCTTGTCCGCCATTTCCCTGCGGTACTTGGCTTGCAGTTCCATCAATTGGCGGCTGTGTTCCTCCTGTTGCCGCTGCATCTGCTGTTGCAACAATTCGATGCTCTCGTCACGGGCGGCGACCTCGCCTTGCAGGGTGCGGTTGTCGGCTTCAAGCTCTTTCAACTTGCCGCTGCCCAAAAGAGAACCGACCTTTGCCACGAGTGCCGCTTTCGCCTCGGTCTTGGCGGCTTCCAGCTTCTCCGACTTGATTCCTTTCCGCACTTCGTCAAGCTGCCTTTCCACCTGCTGTTGCTCGGTCTGCAACTGCCTTACGTTGGCTTCAAGTTCTCCCGTCTGCCGTTTCAGGTTACGGTAGTATTGGGCGGTGGTGGTGTGCCGTGCTTCCGAGCCACGGACACCACGCTGCAAGCCGTATTTTGCCATTGCTGCGGCGTAGCTGTCGTGGTAGGCGACAAGTCTTTCACGGGTCAGCAGGTCATCGGCACACAGGCGCACGGCGTTGGCTTTCTTGCGGTAGGTGCGTTTGCTGTCCGCTTGTTTCTTCCTTGCTTTCCTGCGTTCGCCCGTCACTATCGGTACGACCGTGGCGTGGATGTGCGGCGTGTGTTCGTCCATGTGCAGCACAGCCGATACGGTGTTCTCTTTTCCGAACGTGCGGTGCAGCCATTGCAGGTTGTCTCCGCACCATTCGTTTAGCCTGCCCTCGTCTTGCACCCTTGCCATGTCCTCGTGCGTGCCCGAAAGCACGATGCGGATTGCCCGTACTTGGTCGGGCGTTATCTTCCGTTTGATACCAGCCGTGCGGATGCGGTGGCTTATCGCTTCGGTGCGGTCTGCCACGCCGTCGGGGAATTGCACCAACTCACGGTTAAGGTGGGTGCGTGTGGGGTCTGCGTTCTTGGGCGTTGTCTTGCGCTCAATGTGGTCGGATGCGCCCGTGTCAGCCGACCCTTTCGCCTTGTTGATTTGGATGCTGATATATCCCATGTTCATTTCTTGTTTTTGAGGTTTTACAAACTTGTTTGTCGGTGTCCGCCTTCCTGCGGTCATAGCCGCACGTGGCAAGCGGGGGTGTCCAGAGGGGTGTAACCTCGTTGGCTCATTGGGGCGTTTTTAGCATTAGCGTCAGCGGTGCGTGAAGAAAACGCCCTAATGAGCTATGGCTTTTTGTTTCCCAAAAGCCTGCGGCGGCGTCAGCGGTGATGTCGGCGGACATTGGTTGCCTTTTCTTTTCGCCAGTGACATCGGTTTCCCCTTGTCGGTCGGCAAACCGGAAGTCCGTCCGACCTGTCTGCGAATAGCGATGTTCACCTCTGTTGCTTCTCCGGCGGACTTGATGAGGGGTGAAAATCCGATGAATTGATGATTGGATAGTCTAATATACTGACAGCTAATGAAATAATCTTTCATCAGCGTTTCATCAAACCGCTCGCCAAAAGAAAAGTGATGAATGGCGTTGTGCTGCCTTTCTCTTTTCATCAGCCAAATCCTTTTGTTGAGTGTTTGATGAGGATGTAAGTCGCTGTTATTCTTTATGTTTATATATATTTTCATCATTTCATCAAAATATCAGAGTGTTTCCAACTGTTCCTTGCTTACCGTATAGTAGCGTCCAATCCGTCTGACGGGAGAGTAACGGCATTCACGGTTGTAGTCGTATTGGTAGGTGGTGTAGGAAAGTGAGTTGGATGCAGGAGCCAGCTTCCAGCACTCCTGCACCACTTTCCGAACCTGCGACTTCTCCACCTTGACTTGCGAGCAGACGAGCAACGGGACAATATCATTCAGACAGAACGAGACAGACCCGACACCCACGCTTGCCATGATGTCAAGCAGGAGTTCCGCCATCTCAATCTCCAAACGGTTGCGGTTGCTTCGGATAATCTTCCGCAGGGCTTCCGTTTCCAGCAGCTTCGGGTTGAACCACATGCGGCTTTCCTTTTCGGTGGAAAGCTGCCTTTGTTGCAGGAAATGGAGAAAAGCGGGTATCTCCGCTTTCAGCTTTTGCAGGAAGTCGGTATCGTCACTCTGCAACGGCACAATCTTCCGCACCCAATAGCGTGTTTCGCCAGCGTCAATGATGACGGGCAGGTGCTCGTTGTTGGAGCAAAGCACGAACTTGGCGAAGAAGCCTATCTCGTCACGGTCTTTTCCTTTCGCCTCCACCTTGTAGGATAGCGTGGTGCTGAGGTTCTTCAATCTTTCGCTGTCCTCACGGCGGTTGAGCAGCACCTCGTCCACCATGATGAGCAGCTTGCCCGCCCAGTCGGAATTGAACTGGCTGCGGAAGTCCTCGTTGGTGTTGAACGTCACGTTGTTTTGGAACACGGCTTTCAGGAAGTTCAGGAACGTGCTTTTACCCGTGTTCCTTTCTTCGGACACGAGCAGCAAAATGGGCAGCTTCTGAACGGGGTAAAGGTAAAGCAACTGTAAATAGTCCATGCCCAACTCGTACTGTTCACCGAAGATGTGTTCCACCAGCGAGCGGATGCAGGGGAAGTCGCCCTCCTGCGGCTGATGGCTTATCGGTTCGTAGAGGTTGAGAAACTTGCCGACTACAGGCTTGTAGCCCACATGGTCGGGTACGGTGCAGAAGCCGTCATACTTGGGAATGCCCGCCATGTAGTCCTTGCCGTAGTCCTGCCGCAAGGTCTCTGAGTTCCATGCGATGCGTTTCCTCACATAGCCGCCGTCAATGCGTGGCTGGTTCACAATCTTGTAGAGCGTTGTGCCTACTCGGATGAATTCTTCTTTCTTTTTCATATCTCAAATACAGGTTTTAGTGCCGCCGACACCTTGTCGGCAAGCGGGTTGAACATGAGTGCAAAGCTACGGCAGGACAGCTAAAACCTTGATACGTAAAACTATGCAGAACGGCGCAAAAGAAACCGAGTGATAAGAAAATGCAGCATAATAGGCAATACCCACCATTCAAAGGCAAAAAGAAAAAGCCCGAAGAAGCAAAATCGCACTTCTTCGGGCAGACGACATTGTGTGAATGCACGGGCGTATTGACACGCAACCGTACCCGCTAACACTTACACAATGGCTTGCTGTCTAATGGAAACCACAGAACTTGTCTTTCTTTTCGCAAGCAAAGCCTTTCCAACAGGGCGTTGCGCACTCTTGCGGCATTGGGCGTGTCGATGCGGAAAGCGAGTGCCACGACCATCGGCAAGGCATACACGTCCGCATAATAACCATTGGACAGCTTGATGCGCCTTTCCACATCGCACGGTTGCAACACTCCGCTTTTGTACACGGCTCGGATGGCGGCACGGAGTGTCGGGACAATTGTATCGAATAGCTTTACCAACTCCATTTCGCTCATCCACACATTGGCGGCATCGGACGGTACAGCAACCCTGCCGCACACATCCATTGTGATTGTTGTCCGTTTCATAGGCTGTGCGTTTATATGGCGAAGCGTCCGCATACCTTGCTCTCAAAAGCGGATATGTCGTTTTCAAGTTTAGCGTTGGTCACCTTCGCGTAAATTTGCGTGGTGGTTATATTCGTATGCCCTAAAATCTTGCTTACGCTCTCTATCGGCATACCGTAATTGAGAGCCAAAACTGCGAATGAATGGCGGCTTAAATGGAATGAAATCGGCTTTTCTATCCCGCATTTCTTCGCCACAGCCTTGATGCGTTTGTTCACCGTGTCAAGCGAGCCGATGTTGAAAAGCCGCTTGTCAGTCCTGAACGGTTCGTAACGCCTGATTATCTGCATGGGGATGTCCATCAGCTTGATTTGGAACGGCACGCCCGTCTTTTGGCGTTTCGACACAATCCACGGTGTACCGTTCATCTCCACGATGTTGTCGGTGGTCAGGTTCTTGATGTCCGTGAACGAGATGCCCGTCCAGCACCCGAACAAAAACAAGTCCCTTGCCAACGCAAAGTTGGGATTGTCCAGCTTGATTGCGCCCAATGCCCGCATCTCATCCTCCGTGAGAAAGCCACGCTCCTTGTGGTCGGGGTCAACGTGGTACATCGCAAAAGGGTTTCTTGGTATCTTGCCGTTGTAGTGCGCCGTGGTGACGATGTGCTTCAACGGTATGGAGTATATCCACACGGACGATTGCGCCAGTCCCACTTCGTTGCGCAGGTACAGGCAGTAGTCACGGATGAAGTCCTCCGTCAGTTCGTTCATCGCCATGTCCGTCCGTTTGTATTGTCGCTTGATGAACTCCGCCACGTATTTGCGGACGGTCAGGTACTTTTGGTACGTGCGCTTGGAGCGGTCTTTGCCCACCCGTTTGGCAAACGCCTCGTTCTCCTTGTCAAAGGCACGGAGCAGCGTTTCATACTCCGTGCCGATGCCTTGATAGGCGTTGCGCACCATTTCCGCCGTGATAAACGCTTCACGGTCGGAAAGCCGCTGGTAGTGCTTCGTTATCTGCGCCTTGATATTGTCAAGGGCATAATTTACAGCCACAGCTTCACGGCTCTTGCCTTTCGCACGATTGCCTTTGGCATCCCACAAGTCCTTTGAAATGCGCTGTTTGCAACTGAATTGTGCGATAGTCCCGTTGATTGTAACCCGTCCCATGATGGGGACAATTCCGTTCTTTTCCTTGCTTCCGTTTACATAGAAGACGGTCTTGAAAGTGCTCCTCATAATCCTTGCTTTTTGTTTGGTGCAAAATTAGTTTACGGGAGTTGTAAAGGCAGAATGTAAACCTACGCAGAACGCAGAAATAGAGACCGTTAGTGTTAAATGTGCATTCTGTGTCGGGTAATGGTTTGGAAGTGCATCTATTGCTGCAATCCGCCCAAATCCGTTTTAACGTCCTTGTGCCATTCTGTGCCACCCGAAGCCAAACCCTCTGACCGTCAGTGAGAATGCTCAAATTCGCTTTATTCTGCGTTTTATCCTATTATTTTTCGTCAAAAAACCGTATATTTCGGGGAAATTCAAACCCGAACGACATGAAAAATTTATTTACACTGACATCTATGACTGTTACCGCTGTTGCACTGACTTCGTGCTGCGGGGCATCGAAGAGCGAAGCCCCGTGGATCGTCGACCGTTTCGACGACATCAAGGTCATCCGTTACGAAGTCCCCGGTTTCGAGCAGCTTCCGCTTGCGGAGAAGGAACTGGTCTATTACCTCGCCGAGGCTGCCAAGTGCGGCCGGGACATCCTTTTCGACCAGAATTTCAAATACAACCTCGCCGTGCGCCGTACGCTCGAAACGGTTTACGAGAACTACCGGGGCGACCGCTCGGCGGCCGAATGGAAGGCCTTGGAGAAATACCTGAAAAAGGTGTGGTTCGCCAACGGCATTCATCACCACTATTCGAACGACAAGTTCGTCCCCGAGTTCACCGAAGGTTACCTGCTCGACGTGATAGAGACGATCCCCGAGGAGAAGTTCGGCGACCTGAACCCGCTGCGCGGCGAGGTCTGCAAGGCTATCTTCGATCCGGCGCTCTATAAAACGCGCCTGAACCAGACGGCGGGCGAAGACCTGATCGCCACCTCGTCGAACAACTACTACGAGGGCGTGACGCAGGCCGAGGTCGAGAAATTCTACGCCGACATGGTCGACCACAACGACCCGGAACCGATCTCCTACGGCCTGAACTCCAAGCTGGTGAAGGAGAACGGCGTCCTAAAGGAGCGCGTATGGAAGGTCGGCGGCATGTATTCGCCCGCCATCGAGAAGATCGTCTACTGGCTCGAAAAAGCGCAGGCCGTAGCCGCCGAACCGCAGAAAAGCAATATTGCAGCGCTGATCGAATATTACAAGACCGGCGACCTGCGCGAGTTCGACCGCTATAACATCGGCTGGGTGAAGGACACCGTGTCGAACGTCGACTTCGTGAACGGCTTTATCGAGGATTACGGCGATCCGCTCGGCCGCAAGGCTTCGTGGGAGGGCATCGTGAATTTCATGGACAAGGAGGCCTGCCACCGTACGGAGGCGATTTCGGATAACGCGCAGTGGTTCGAAGACCATTCGCCCGTTGCTCCCGCCTACCGCAAGGAGAAGGTGAAGGGCGTTTCGGCCAAGGTCATCACGGTGGCGATGCTGGGCGGCGACTGCTATCCCGCCACGCCCATCGGCATTAACCTTCCCAATGCCGACTGGATCCGCAAGGAATACGGTTCGAAGTCGGTCACGATCGACAACATCACCTATGCCTACGACATGGCCGCCCACGGCAACGGCTTCAACGAGGAGTTCGTGCTGCGTGCCGGGGATCGCGAGGTGATGGACAAGTACGGCAAACTGGCCGACGACCTGCATACCGACCTGCACGAGTGTCTGGGGCACGGTTCGGGACAGTTGGCGCCGGGCGTGAAGGGCAACGAGCTGAAGAGTTACAGCTCGACGCTCGAGGAGACCCGCGCCGACCTCTTCGGCCTCTACTACCTGGGTGACCCGAAGATGGTGGAACTGGGGCTGGTGCCCTCGTTCGACGTGGCGAAGGCCGGCTATGCGAAATATATCCTGAACGGCATGATGACCCAGCTGGCGCGTATCGAGCCGGGCAAAAACGTCGAGGAGTCGCATATGCGCAACCGCAAGCTGATCTGCGAGTGGTGCTATGAGCGCGGCAAGGCCGACAACGTGATCGAGATGGTTCGGGAAAACGGCAAAACGTATGTCGTGGTCAACGATTACGAAAAACTGCGCCGACTGTTCGGCGACATGCTCCGCGAGGTGCAGCGCATCAAGTCCGAAGGCGACTACGAGGCCGGCAAGGCGCTTGTCGAGCGGTATGCCGTCCAGGTCGATCCCCAGCTGCACCGGGAGGTGCGCGACCGTTACTATGCACTCGGCATCGAACCTTACGGCGGCTTCGTGAACCCCGAGTTCGAACTTGTCGAAAAGGACGGCAGGGTGGTCGATGTGAAAATTTCCTATCCGGCGAACTACGTCGAGCAGATGCTCGGCTATTCGAAGAACTATTCTTTCCTGCCCAATATCAATTGACGGGCGCAGTCCCGGAAGAGAAAGCCGCCCCGAACAATTCGGGGCGGCTCTTTTTATCGGAAAGTTCCGGCCGGGATTCTGCCGTGCTTCCGCAGAGGGCTTGCCTTGCGGAAGGGGGCTGCAATTTCTCTCAGCGGTTGGTCATCCGCATGTATTCGAATTCGGCTGCCTGGCCTTCCGGCCCCTGGTAATACAATCCCGGGCGTGCTACGCGATCCCATTGCAGCAGGTCTTCGGCACCTACGGGCAGGTTCTCCACTTGTTTCCAGGTGTGTCCGTCGGTACTGTACCCGAATGCTGCGGGGGCATTCCCCCGTACCTCGATGCGCAGGTAGACCGGCAGGTGCGCCCCGATCTGCCCGGAGCTGCCCAGCAGCGTTTCCCTGCCGTCCTTGTAGAGCTTCAACAATACCTCGTCGCCCTGCAATCCCCATACGAGGAGGTTCGCTGCATCCCCGTATACCGTGAGCCCGCTCCATCCTGCGTTGCGGTCGGAGAGTGCCGTTTCGAGCGTATAGTCGGGGCTTACGGCCCTCAGGCAGAGCGCCGTGCCGGTTTTTACGCCCTCTTTGGGCCGCCCGCCCAGGCAGAGGCGCCCGTCGGCAAGCTCGATCTCGGGCGTCGCGTAAGGATAGTTCCACGTCCATTCGGGCCGGAGCCGGTCGGCCGTGAAGTCATCCGCGAAATCGAATACGGGCTGCTGCGCCATGCCGGCAAAAGGCATCGGCTGCGTCAGGGATGCTGTTTCCCCGCCCCGGAAATGAAGCCACAGGTCATCGCCCAGGACGATCTGCTGCAACATCGGCTGGCGTCCCAGAAAGAAATTCTCACCGGCCAGATAGGCGTGGCAGAGGTAGAACATCCTCCCGTCGGGCGTCGTCGTGATGGTGCCGTGCCCGATGGACTGGACATCGCCGCCGCCGTGCAGGATCGGGTTCCCGGCGTAACGCTCGTAGGGGCCCCGCAGGTTTTTCGAGCGGGCGACCGCCACGGCGTAGTCGCTCCCAGGGCCGCAGCAGCCGTTTATGGAGTAGACGATGTAATAGTAATCGCCGATTTTCAGCCAGTGCTGCCCTTCCATGCCCTGCCGTTTGTCGTCGCGCAGCAGCGTGAAGGGTTCCCCCGCCATGCGCAGCCCGTCGTCCGAGATTTTGCAGGCCAGGAGTTCGATCGGCCTTGGGTCGAGTCCGTAGGCTTTCCACGAGATATATAGCTCGCCGGCGTTTTCCAGCACGAATGCGTCGATCGCCTCGGTGCCGTACTCGACGATCGGGCCGTGGTCGGTATAGGGGCCTTCGGGTTTGTCGGCCGTGGCGACGCCGATATACGACGTCCCGTCGGTTTTCCGGCGTGCCGTATAATAAGCGTATGTTTTGCCGTTGCGGTGGAAAAGTTCCGGGGCCCAGAACGAGGACCTCGTCCATGCGGGCTGCTGTTCGAACAGGTGCCCGATCTGCCGCCAGTTGACCAGGTCTTTGGAGCGGAACAACGGGTAGTAGGGGGCCCATTCCGACGAGGTGCCCGTCGCATAATAGGTGTTGTCTACCCGGATGACCGTCGGGTCGGCCATGTCGCCCGCAATGACCGGGTTGCGGAAGGTCGCCTGCTGGGCGCCGGCGCCCATGCAGGTCAGGAGCGAGGCTAAAAGCAATAGATGTTTCATCGTCGCGGTGGTTTAGGGTGGGATCAATTCGTTTACAAATATACGGAAAATCGTTCAGTAGTTCAATAGCCTGCCGTAATCATTCCACGCGCCGAACATCTCCCCCTGTTCGGATCTCTGTATAAGACGCTCGACCCTTTTCCGGAACAACGCGATGTCCTTGCTCTTATCCCTTTGTATGGTGTCAATACGTATTCGTCTGTACAGTTCGGGGAATTTCCTGAAATTTTCCCAAGCGACAGGGTTTTTCCCGAATGCATGCACGATGTCGGGGTCGATTGCGAAGGTTCCGGTGTCCGGTGTTTCGGGTAAAGCCTTTCTGCCCGATTCGGTCATCAGCTGCAATTTTTCCAACCGCCGGCACCGTTCTAAATTCAACTCCGACCAGGGGCTGCTCTTTTTCCTTGGTGAAAATCTTTGTAGGGTACGACCGCCGTGGGTTTTGTTGGTTGAATCTATCCAGCCGAAACACAAAGCCTCTTCAACGGCGTCGAGATAAAAAAGGCATCCGTCGCCGCATGACGGTTTCCCTTTCTTTACCGTAACCCAGCACTCCTTTGCGCTGTCATGATGCTCCATGAGCCATTGCCTGAATTCCTCTCGGCTCGTATATGAGAGTATGTCGCCGGTATTCATTCGTTCCTGTCTATACGTCTTTCAAAGCTGCATGCAAAAGTACGAATAGATATGATAAATCCGCTTTCCGGCATGTAAAAATCGGCTTGAATCCGTGTGCTTCCGGTGCCGGGAGCGTTTTGCGGGCGCTTTTCAGGGCCGGGTGCGTTTCCCGCGGTCTGGCAAACGAAAGGCGCACCCCGTTAGGGGTGCGCCTGATTCCGTTCGCAGTCGGGATTATTCCGCAACCTCTTCGAACATGTCTTTGCCGACGCCGCAGACGGGGCAAACCCAGTCTTCGGGAATCTCTTCGAACTGCGTTCCGGGGGCGATACCTCCATCGGGATCGCCGACTGCGGGATCGTATACCCACTCGCAAACGGTGCAACGGTACTTTTTCATTTCTTTTGGTTTTTAATGTGTTGTTTGTTGTTTTTCGGTTTTCGCGTGGCCGTTCCGGCCTCGGTTGCAAATATAAGATCATTTTCCGGAAATACGCAATCCCCGGGCGTCTTCTGTCGACTTTTTGGCCGGATCCCGATACTATTGCGCCTGCTCTTCCTCTTCGTCGTCTTCCGCCGGGCGGTTGCCTCCGGGGGGCATAAGCTCCTCCACGAGGCGGTCGGCATCCGAACACGAGACGTACAGGCGGTCTTCGTAGATGTCGGTGATCTCCACGAAGTTTTTCCACTCCGAGGCGTAGAGTTTCACGCGTTCGAACCGCCTGAGGTCGAGGAAATGTCCGTAATAACCGAAGAACCCGCAGCCCCCGAATACCGGGAAGAACCATTTCATCCGCCGAGGGTCGACCCGGCGTACCGAGGCGATTTCGTCGCGGCGGATTTCGGTGATGTCCAGCAGGCAGCGCACCTCGACCTTCTCGTCGGTGACCACGATCCTGCGGGGGATCGACAGCGACATCAGGGCGATGAGCGCCACGATGAACGAGGTGAACCAGGCCGAGAGGTAGCCCCCTTCATAGAGGTGGTACAACAACCAGCCCAGCAGTACGAAGACCACCAGATAGACCAGCGTCCAGTAGATCGCCCGGCGGCTGAAACGGTATTTATAGGTTTTCTCCATCCGTATCCTCCTCTGTCTTTTCGCGCCCGGCCAGCAGCGCCTCGGCGATGACCATATCTTCGGGGGTCGTGATCTTCAGGTTCGTACGCTCGCCTTCGCACAGAAATACGGCCTCGCCGGCCTGTTCCACGACCGATGCGTCGTCCGTAAATTCGGGGCGGTACTCCGCCTCGTAGGCGCGGCGCAGTATGTCGGCGCGGAATACCTGCGGGGTCTGTACGATGCGCAGGCGGCGGCGGTCGGCGATGCGTGAAGCCGTGCCGTCCGTTTCACGGTACGAATCCACGGCTTCGACGACCGGGATCGCAGTGCCGTGTTCGGCGGCTGCGGCCACCGCACGGCGGATCATGCCGTGCGAGGCCAGCGGTCGTACGCCGTCCTGTACGGCGATCAGTTCCGGATCGCGCTTTAGGGCTTTCAGCCCGTTTTTCACCGAATGGAACCGTTCGTCGCCTCCCGTCGTAACCGTGTGTGCCGCGATGTCGAAGCGTGCTGCGAAGTCCTTCCAGAAATCGGCGTGCTCCGCGGGCAGCACCACGACGATCTCCGCCCCGGGCAGCGCCCCGGCGAAATTGTTGATCGTATGGGCCAGGACGGGCAGGCCGCCCAGCATCATGAATTGCTTGGGACGCGAACCTCCCATGCGGGTTCCGCCCCCGCCTGCTACGATGATGACTCCTATCTGTTGTTCCATATCAGTTTTTTTCCGAATCCGAGCGTGTTGTCGGTGAATTTCATAAAGTCGGGCGCGATCGCCCACAGGGTCAGTTCTGCCAGTACGGCATAGGGAAACCGTTTGAGGTATGCCCGCCTCGCCGCCTCGTCGGCCCTTTCGGCTTTACCGCACAATTGCAGCCCCTGGACGCGTCCCACGACCTTCGTTTCGAGGACTACCGAGGCTGCGACACACGGGTTGCGAGCCATCTGCTGCGCGTGGCGTGTCGCCATATCCGACGTGAAGATCAGCAAATTGCGTTCCGGATCGTAGCAGTAAAATGCGTTGCTGCAATAGGGCGCTCCCTCGCCGCTCGTCGCCAGCGTCAGCACATGGTGTTTTTTCAGAAACCGTACGATTCGCGCATCGACGCCGGCTTTATGTTTGGCTTCCTGCGCCCCGGTGCTTTCCGCTGTATCCTCCGGATTTCCGGTTTTTTCCGGTATACCGGACTTTTTCCGGGGCGTTCCTGTCTGTTCCCCGGCTTTTCCGGGTGTCTTGTCTGTTTCCCGGATGGCTTCCGGCCTCGTCCTGCCCCCGGGCCTGTTATCGAACGGTTCCTGATCCCGGCTTTCCGGCATGTCGGCCGGCAGATGTCCCTTGCCTGTCGTTGCGGCCATTTTCCCCTGTTATTTCGCCGCCTCCGGTGCTGCCGGCTGCGGGATGACGAGCGAATCGAGCTGCGTGATGCGCTCCCCGTCCTTCACCTCGCCGTTCAGTTCGGCCACGATACGGTCGCGCACGAATTCGAATGTCGTGCGGTTCTCGTTCGAGATCGGTTCGGCCGGTTCCTGGGGGATTTTCAGCGGATTGATCGGCGTGCCGTTTTTCCAGATGCGGTAGTCGAGGTGGGGGCCGGTCGAGGCGCCCGTCGAACCGACGTAGCCGATCAGCTGCCCCTGCGAAACGCGCGAGCCCTTCGAGATGCCCTTGGCATAGCCGCTCAGGTGCAGGTAACCCGTCATCAGGTTGCCGGCATGTTTGATTTTGAGCGTGTTGCCACCGCCGCCGCCCCAGCCCTTGAAGGTCACCACACCGTCGGCTACGGCATGTACGGGCGTGCCTTTCGGCGCCGCGTAATCGACGCCCGTATGCGGCCGGTATACCTTGTAGATCGGATGCTTGCGCGCATAGGTGAACTTCGAACTGATGCGTGTGTATTTCAGCGGCGCCTTGAGCATCTGCTTGCGCAGGCTTCCGCCGTCGTATTCCCAATACTGGATTTTGCCGCCCTGCCGGAAGGGGATGGCGTAGTACTCCTTGCCGCCCTGGCAGAATTTGGCGCCCCAAATGCGGCCGATGCCGGCCGAGATGCTGTCGTCGATGAAGCGCTCGTCATAGATCACCGTGAAATTGTCGCCCTTCTGGATGCCGAAGAAATCGACCGTCCACTGGTAAATGTCCTCCATTTCCGCGGCCAGCGCATAGGGCAGGTGCTCCTCCATGATCGCACCCCACAGCGACGAATTGATCGTGGCGCTCTTCTTGGTGCGACGTACCGTGAATTCCTTTTCTCCCGTCTGGACGCTGACCGAATCCTCATGGAACCCGAACACCACGTATTGAGACATGTTGCGTTCGTAGACCAGGTAGTCCAGGTGGGGGGCATAGAGCGAATCCTCGTGGATGAAGACGGTGTATTTATGCCCGGCGCGGATGTTGCGCAGCGGGAAAATCTCTTTCGAGGCTTTGTCGAGCCTGTCGATCGTAAGGGCCGAAACGCCGTACCCGTTCAGGATTTTCCCCAGCGTTTCGCCGCTGCCCACCTCGCCCGTTTCGGTGCGGTAGTTGTCGGCGTTGATGCCGTAAACGATATTCTGCGGCGCGGCTTCTTCCTTTTCGGCCGCGGCCTGTTGCGTAGTTCTGTCGCACGCCCCTGCGGCTACGAGCAGCAGGGCGCATATCGGTAATTTAAAACTTCTCATAGACGCAAGCAAAGATATGAAAAAAACGCAGGAATCTCCAATTTTATTATTCCTTTGTCGGTCAGGCCCGAGATTTGCTTTTTTTGTTTTGTGTTCCGGAGATTTATTGCTACCTTTGAAAAATTGTATGGATAAACCGACCCGAAATGTTGAAATGCTTGCTTGCTCCTGCGGCTCTCCTCTATAAGGCGGGGGTGACTTTCCGTCACCGTCTCTTCGACTGGGGTATCCTCAAAAGCGAGAAGTTCGACATCCCGGTCATCTGCATCGGCAACATCACCGTCGGCGGTACGGGCAAGACTCCGCTGGCCGAAATGATCGTCGACTACATGTCGCAGACGCATCGCGTGGCATTGCTGTCGCGCGGTTACGGCCGTCGCACGAAGGGTTACCGCGAGGTTGCGGCGACGGATCATTACCGCGACGTGGGCGACGAACCGTTGCAGATCAAACGCAAATTTCCCGATGTGTGCGTCGTGGTGTGCGAACGGCGAGCGGACGGTATCCGCCGCATCCGCACCGAGCATCCCGAGGTGGATCTGATCGTCATGGACGACGGTTTCCAGCACCGTTATGTAGAGGCGAAGATCAACGTCGTGCTGATCGACGCCACACGTCCCGTGCAGGAGGATCGGATGCTTCCGCTCGGCTCGCTGCGCGACGTGCCCGGGCAGTTGCACCGCGCCCACTATTTCATCGTGACCAAATGTCCCGAGGAGATGAATCCGCTCGACCGGCGCATCATGCGCA
>ERZ827516.1527-NODE-1527-length-20078-cov-8.815912_pt1 | contig 20078 bp, 16 predicted proteins | sample MGYA00519703_ERZ827516 | MGnify/ENA primary metagenome ERZ827516 (study PRJEB31778, sample SAMEA3449337) | human gut metagenome | biome: human gut; feature: human-associated habitat; material: faeces | place: United Kingdom | collected 2010/2012 ...
TCTGTCTTAACCATGTTAATTGCAAATGCATCATATTCGTTTGGATTTCCGAGACGGTTTGTGATGTTCGACTCTGTCTGTCCATCTCCACCGATGTAATCAACCTTCAGGTTAAGGAGATCATCATAGTTCTCAAGAAGTGGCTGGTATGTTGAGCTCAGGAAGTTGTCTGATGCATTGTAAATATCAAGCCATACTTTCTTAGATGGACTCTTGCTTGAATCAAGCTGTTTTGACACTTTGTCATAAATCTTTGTTGAATCTGTAAAGTCTTTGTAATTATCAGCTGTTACTGCAACATTTAATGCGTAGTAAGATCTTTCTTCTTCGCTGTATCTGTAATCTTCACCTTCTTTCAGGCAGTTACCGGCATCATCTGCTGTACCAATACCTGTATCCACGTCTGCTCCGTCAAGTGCGTTACGGAGTACTCTTAATGTCAGATAAGCCTGAACATCTGCATGCTGAGAGATTGTTCCGCCATATCCTTCAGCGATTGCTGCAACAGCGTCACTGTTTGCATCATATCCGAATGTAGGAACTTTGTTATCTTTTGCCCATGCATTAAACATTGACATTCCCATACCATCATTGTTAGAAACAACAATATCGATCTGATCTCCGAAAGAAGCTTCCCATGTTCCGATTGCGTTACCTGCTGTAGCCGCATCCCATGTTGCCCCTGCTGAGTTCTTCATTTCCTGAGAAGCAAGCTCACGGACTGTAAATTCTTTTCCGTTTACATCAATCTTAGCATCCTGGACAACTTTTGCTTTTCCGTCTACGTTTGTTCCTGCCGGCTTGGAAGCAACTTCGTCACCATCCTTAACTCCTGTTCCAAGTGCCGCACGAACACCACGTGTACGTGCGATGGAATCATTGTGTCCGATGTCACCGATTGCAAGTACGTATCCGATAACTCCATCACCATTTCTGTCAATCTTATCAGCATTTGCTTTGATATAATCAACAACCATCTCTCCCTGAAGTTCTGCTCCCTGATTAGCATCAAATCCTACATAATAAGTGTCTTTGTTGAAATTCAACGCTTCTTTGTCCAATTCCCCTGTTGAACTATTAGAAGGTTGACGGTTAAACCAGCAAAGCGGTTTGTCCTTATTGGCTACAGAACTGCTGTCTGAAGATCCTGATGATTTTGAATCACCTGACGAAGATCCTCCGCAGCCTGCCAGTGATAATGCAAGTGTTGCTGCCATCATGAGTGCAAATACTTTTTTCTTTTTCATTTTCTTTCCTCCTGTTTTGTGCGTTTTGTTTTTAATCGCGTCTAACTCATTGACTAATCTCATTATAATTACAACACTATTTTTTTGACATAGAATATTTTTGGATTAATTATCAATATTTTTATATTGATCTATGTTTTTTTATATATTTTATCCAATTGTGCAGAATCTGTCTCTACTATATATAATATAAAACAAAAAAACTGCGATAATAACCTTCACGCTATTACCACAGTTTCTCTTATATGTTCTTATTACGAATAAAATAATGATTAAGCTGTTGCTTTCTTATCATCTGTTTTTTCAAGAAGTTTCTTTACACCCTGGATTGCAACCAACACGCCAAGGATCAGAAGCAATACGGCAAAAATCAGCTGTAATGTATTTCCAAGATCCAGCCCTGTTGTCAGGAATGCTTTTGTCAGTTTCACGATCGTCATACCAAGTGCTGTAAATGTAACTGCCATCATGAATACCATTGGAATCCAGAGCATACATCCCTGACGTTTTGTCTTCTTAAGGAATACTGCGCAGGCTACCAGTGCCAGTACAGATAACAGCTGGTTGGCTGAACCAAACAGTGGCCAGATCTCTGCATATCCGACTTTGGTCAGGAAATATGCAAGTACCAGTGTAATGATTGTTGCAAAGTATTTATTTGTTACCACTTTCATGAATGGATTCAGATGATCCATATCTGTATCGTCATCGATAAAGAATTCCTGGAACGACAGACGTCCGACTCTGGCTACAGAGTCCAGTGATGTCAATGCAAATGCGGATACTGCCAGGTTAATCAGTGTAAATACAAGTGAATGTGGCAGACCAATAACTGACAGGAAGTTCGCAATCGCTCCGGCGAAAATCTGAGGCTGTGTTGTCAGTCCCTGTGCTGCTGCTTCACCTTTAGCAAAAGATGCAACTGCGATCAGTGCAATAACTGCAAGCATACTTTCCATTAACATTGCTCCGAATGATACAGGAAGCATGTTCTTCTCATTCTTAATCTGTTTGGATGCTGTACCGGAAGATACCAGTGAATGGAAGCCGGAAACCGCACCACAAGCGATCGTTACAAATAAGATTGGGAACATATACTGTCCATCTACGTTAAAGCTTGTGAATGCCTGAAGGTTACAAGATGGATTTGCTACAAATACACCAATAACCGCACCAACGATCATAAAAATCAAAAGGTAACTATTCAGATAGTCACGAGGCTGAAGAAGCGCCCATACAGGAGCGACACTGGCAATCAGGATGTAAACGAAGATGATGAGATGCCATGCATCCAGTCCTACATACATTGGGAAGTGAAGTCCCAGTGCGATTGCTGCTACCAATAATACGATTGCAACCGCTGTATTAATCCACTTGTTGAATTTCGTATACTTCAAAAACATTCCAAGTCCGACTGCTTCTAAGATAAATATCATAGAAGTAGTTGCGACTGCACCGTTAGCTGCAATTTTTGTTACTTTTCCGGCTTCACTTACTGAGAATCCATTAAAGGTTCCGGCTACAACATCAGCAAAAGCTGCAACGACCAGAATACAAAACAGCCAGCAGAATAACAGGAATAATTTCTTACCTAATTTTCCGATATATTCTTCAATGATATATCCGATTGTACGTCCTTTATTCTTTACAGATGCATACATAGATGCGAAATCCTGAACAGCTCCAAAGAATACCCCTCCGATTAAGATCCACAAAAGTACCGGAAGCCATCCGAAGATTGCTGCCTGGATCGGTCCATTGATCGGACCTGCACCTGCAATTGATGCAAACTGGTGACCGAATACGACGTTCGTATCGGCCGGTACATAGTCAACCCCGTCTTCCATCTCATATGCCGGAGTTTTGGCATTTGGGTCAATGCCCCATTTGTTCTGGAGATAACGACCATAAAGAAGATATGCTCCACCAAGCACAACAATGGCAATGATCATCATTAATATTCCACTCATAAAACAATCCCTCTTCTTTCTCTTTAAAGTAAATATATAAAAAAACGCCTTCGCTATCCTTTCGGATAACAAAGGCGGAATATTCTTCCGTGGTACCACTTCGTTTTACTGCAGTCATCACTAACCACAACCACTTGTTACTGTCAAAATATCTAACAGTTTCTTCTGTAACGTGAAGACAACGTCCCGGCTTACTCGATACCTGACTATATTGATTCTTCCAACCTGTATATTTCAGCGGGATGCTCCTGGGTGATATCATAAAATACTTTCTGCCGTTTCACACCATCCAACAGCTCTCTGAATTCCAGTTAACTTTTATGACGTATCCCTTTCATTGCATTTCTTATTTACTTTTTTTAACTTACTTAATGTTTTACACTTTTTTCTTGTAAAGCGCAAGAGTGGAATTAAACATAATTTACAAAAATACAGTTCTATTTTTGTGCATTTTTTCACATTATATAATTCCGGTTATCTCTTCTACAGATTTCACAAAATAATCTGCTCCATCCAGTTCTCCCTTCTCACCATAACCATACAGGCATCCGATAAACGGACTTTTACAGGATCTGGCACATTCCAAATCCTGTCTTCTGTCTCCGATCACCAGATAAGGTCCCGGATAGTCCCTAATAACTTCCTGCACGATCTCCGTCTTAGGGCAGAAACCATACGATTCACAGTCATAAAACTGTTCAAACCATCTTTCCATTCGGAATTCTTCCCAATGTGCTTTGCGGTATGCCACTTTACAGTTGCTTAAGATCACAAGATGATATCCTCTGTTCTTCAAAGCTGTAAGCATCTCTTCCGCTCCCGGATACCACACTGCCTGGTGCTTCCTGATCTGCCTGACCATGGAATCTCCCACGATCGCACTTGCCTGATCTTTGTATCTCTGATCTAATTCCGGCAGAAATGTATCCCACATTTCTTTGCTGTTTAAGCCCAGCCATCCTGCGATCTGCGCCGTCTCTATCTTCTGTTCCTCTACAACATTCTGTTCCGCCAACCACTGATAAGCTTCCCTGAACGCCAGCTCATAGATTCCAAGAGTGTTATGTATCGTTCCATCATAATCAAAAATGATTGTTTTCACCATCGGCTGCACCTGATTAAAGCTGCTTCATCAGATTTACCATCTCAATTGCGGACAATGCACAGTCATATCCTTTATTTCCTGCTTTACTTCCTGCACGTGCGATAGCCTGTTCGATATTCTCTGTTGTGATCACTCCGAATAATACCGGAATTCCTGTTGCAAGTTCAACCTGCGCGATTCCTTTGGCCGATTCATTACACACCAGATCATAGTGGGAAGTATCCCCGCGGATAACTGCTCCTACGCAGATGACTGCATCATACTTTCCGGACTGTGCCATCTTCTGTGCAGTCAGCGGAATCTCAAATGCTCCCGGTACCCATGCAGCCGTAATGTTCTCTTCTTCTACCCCATGTCTTACCAGCCCGTCGACGGCTCCGCCCAATAACTTATTCACAATGATCTCATTGAATCTGGCAGCCACGATTCCGACTTTCATTCCCTCAGGTGCTACTACTTTTCCTTCTACTAAATTGATCTGTCTCATGATTTCTTCCTCCTGTTATTCATTAAATCTTTTTATAATTCTATTTCTTTGAAAATGTGTCCCATCTTTTCCTGTTTTGTCTTCATATATTTCAGATCATACTTCTGCGGTGGAATCTCCAGCGGTACTCTTTCATTGATCTTCAGTCCAAACCCACCAAGTCCATAGACTTTGTCCGGATTATTGGTCAGAAGTCTCAATGACTTCACTCCGAGATCCGATAATATCTGCGCTCCGATCCAGTACTCTCTGAGATCCGGTGCAAATCCCAACTTTACATTGGCCTCTACCGTATCATATCCCTGCTCCTGCAGTGCATATGCCTTGATCTTATTGAGCAGCCCGATTCCTCTGCCTTCCTGCCTCATGTAAAGAATGATCCCTCTGCCTTCTGCTTCTACCTGACGCATCGCTGTCTGAAGCTGCAGACCACAGTCACATCTAAGCGAGCCAAATGCATCACCTGTCAGGCACTCCGAATGTACCCTGCAAAGTACATCTTCACCGTCTCCGATATCACCTTTTACCAGTGCAAGATGGTGTTCTCCTGTAATATCATTGATATATCCGTGAAGTCTGAAATCTCCATACTGCGTCGGAAGGTCTGCAACCGCCTCTTCTTTTACATGTTTTTCATGGATTCTCATGTAATCCTGAAGATCACGGATTGTAATAAATGTAAGATTATGCTCTTTTGCAAATTTCCACAACTGTGGTGTACGCATCATTGTGCCATCTTCTTTCATAATCTCACAACACACGCCGCATTCCTTCAATCCAGCCAGTCTCACCAGATCAGTCGTTGCCTCTGTGTGTCCGTTCCGCACCAGGACTCCGCCTTTTCTGGCAATGAGTGGAAATACATGTCCCGGTCTTCTGAAATCTTCCGGCTTCGCATCTTCATCCACACATTTCATGATTGTATAGGAACGTTCTGCTGCCGAAATACCTGTCGTCGTATCAACATGGTCCACTGCAACGGTAAATGCTGTGCTGTGATTATCGGTATTCTCCGCAACCATCGGTGGAAAGTTAAGCCTTGCTGCAATTTCCGCACTCATCGGTGTACAGATAAGCCCTTTCGCATAAGTCGCCATAAAATTGATATTCTCCTGTGTTGCAAACTCTGCTGCACATACCAGATCCCCTTCGTTCTCTCTGTCCGGATCATCTGTAACCAGAATAACCTTTCCTTCCCTCAGATCCCTTAGTGCCTCTTCGATTGTATTGTACTGATTGTTTTGTGACATTCTATTTATCCTCCTGTTCTAAAATCCGAATTCCTGCAAAAATTCCATCGTAATTCCGGATTCTTTTTTCTCTTCTTCACTCTTTCCAAGGCCTAACAGCCTTTCTACGTATTTTCCGATCACATCATTCTCCAGATTCACAGAATCGCCCGGCACTTTTTCCAAAAGCGTCGTTTCTTCTCCTGTATGCGGGATAACCGATACCTGAAATCCCTCTTCCTCTACTTTTGCCACCGTCAGGCTGATGCCATCTATACAGATGGAGCCCTTTTCTACGATCAGATGTAATATCTGCGGCGATGTTCCGATAGATACCCAGATGGCATTCTCCTCCCGGATCAGAGACCGGATCACACCGGTTCCGTCAATATGACCGCTTACGATATGTCCTCCAAATCTTCCGTCTGCAGCCATTGCCCGTTCCAGATTCACCTGACTTCCGACTTTACAGCTTCCCAGACTGCTTCTCCTGATGGTCTCTGCCATCACATCTGCAGTAAATCCATCCGGCTGAAGTGATGTAACTGTCAGACACACTCCATTGACTGCGATACTGTCACCGATCTTCGTTCTTTCCAATACCTTCTTCGCCTTGACTGCCAGAACTCCCGACTCTCCGGTCAGCTGCATATAGCGGACCGATCCTTTCTCTTCTACGATTCCTGTAAACATGGCCCCTCCTGTTCTTTTTCACATACCTGACAGATTATCCTGATGTCTTCACCGATCCGGCAGATATCCGTACATTTCAGTTTCAATGCTTCTGATGGAAGTCCGATGCCGATTCCTTGCACCGGTGTCTTACTGTTCTTTCCGCCAAATAATTTTGGTGCGATAAAACAGTGTACCTCTTTTACAATTCCTGCCCGCAGTGCACTGTCGTTCAGCGTGCCCCCGCCTTCCAGCAGAATGCTGTCAATGCCCTCATTTCCAAGATTTGTCATCAGCTTTTTAAGGTCTATCTGACCTTTTTCATCCGGACAGCAGACAGTATCCACGCCTTTCGCATGTAACCATTCTATTTTTTCTGTTATTTCTTCGTTCTCTTCCCGTCCTGCATAAGCCACGATTGTCCGGTACTCTTTTGCACTTCTTACAATCTGGCTGTCAAGCGGTATCCTAAGACTGCTGTCGCATACTATTCTGACCGGACTTTTCCATCCTTCTACCCGGACATTCAACATCGGATCATCCGCAAGTACAGTCCCGATACCGGCCATAATACCCATATACCGGTGCCGCATATGCTGCACTTCCTGTCGGGCCGGTTCTCCTGTGATCCACTTCGATGCACCCGTCTTTGTCGCAATTTTCCCATCCAGTGTCATGGCATATTTCATCACTACATACGGTGTCTTCGTCGTAATATAATGGAAGAACACCGGGTTCAGACGGTCACATTCTTCCCGCATAAAATCCTGAACTACTGTAATTCCCGATTCACGCAATATCTGTGCACCTTTTCCTGCCACCTTTGGATTCGGATCCCTGGAACCAATCACCACTTTTTTAATCTTCTGTTCTATGATTGCTTCCGTACACGGCGGTGTCTTGCCATAATGACAGCATGGTTCCAGCGTAACATAGATTGTCGCACCCTCTGCCGATTCTGTAAGCGATGCGATTGCATTGCGCTCTGCATGAAGTTCTCCGCATTTTTTATGATAACCTTCCCCGATGATCCGGCCGTCTTTTACGATCACCGCACCTACCATCGGATTCGGATTCGTCCATCCTTCTCCCTTTTTTGCAAGCTGAATTGCCCGGAGCATGTATTCCTGATCCGTCATTTCTCTTCCTTCTTTCTTAGTTATACAAAAACCCCTGCAGGATACCTACAGGGGAAATGATCTGTTACATATAACTGACAAATGATCTGTTAACCAAAAAAGCTCTGAAATGGATCACCATCTCAGAGCTCAGACACTACATTCATCTTTTAAAATAACTGTACCATCATCTTCTTTCATCCAGACTATACTGTCGGCTCCGGAATCACACCGGATCATGCCTCTCGGCCCGCGGGCTTTACCGCCGGTAGGGAATCGCACCCTGCCCTGAAGATTTCGTTTTTTTTATCATAATACTTTATATATCATTTGTAAAGCAAAAGATATCAATGCATTCCAATCAGAGATCAAAAAATAATTTTTTTCAAAAAGGACTCCGGGTTTCATAAAACCGGAGTCCCTGAAAATCAAATTTCCCTTACGTCTTTCTTATCTACACTGATCACGACAATCGCTATCACAAATGCTATTGTACTTTTTATGTCTTTATCTCTATGTTTTTTGAATTATAATCCTTCCCGACACCTAATACATTTTTATAATGCCTTGTCCATGAATGCAATAATACCCGCTTCGACTTCGTTCTTAATCTCAGCATAATTATGTATCTCGTGACGGTATCCCGAGTACAGCTTCGTCGTTACGTTATGTCCGGTCTGTACCAGCCAGTTACTTACCTGATATACACCGACACCATACTCACCTACCGGATCCTGATCTCCCGCAATATTATAGATTGGCATGTCTGTCGGCACTTTTTCGGCCCACTTTGTTCCCTCGATCTGTAACATCATCTGGATGAAATCATATACCGAACGGTTGCTGGTCGGTCTGGTAAATGCATCAAACGGATCATCGGCATGATCCCGCTGTACATACGGATCGGCACAGATCCACTCATTTCCGATGCTGACCTCTCCACAGCGCTCACACATCCATCCCATCAGTTCTCCGGTATATGACGGATCGGATTCTTCTCCATGTCCTGCATCGATCGCTTCTTTTAATTTCTTTCCCGTCTCTTCTGCCCCGCGGAAGATTCCCGTTGTTCCGCAGATAGTTGCCCCGGCCAGTTCGTCCCCGTATTTTGCAATGAAATCTCTTGTGATAAAAGATCCCATGCTGTGTCCGAATAAGAAATATGGCAGATCCGGATATTTTTCACACACGATTCCTTTCAATGTATGCTCGTCTTCCATCATTGTATGCGGTCCTTTGTCTCCCCAGTCGCCCCACACATTATTGACCATTGCTGTCTTCCCATGTCCTACATGATCGTCTGCTGCCACGATATAACCCGCATCCATGAAGGCAGATATCATGTGCAGATAACGTCTGGAATGTTCCCCAAATCCGTGGATCACCTGGACGATTCCCTTCGGTTTGCAAGCCGGAACATAGATCCATCCCTGGACCTGGTCACGTCCGTTGTAGGACGCAAAAGATACTTCGTGTAACATAATGTATTCCTCCTTTTCTATCTTATCCGTACGATTTTAGATTCTTTTATTCTGTACGGTTATAAGCTGTTCTTCAAAAATCCTCTGGTATTCTTCTTCCACCTCACCAAATGCTCTGACCTCATACCTCAGATCAATATGCAATTCGGGCGCTTCGCTCTCCTGTTTCTCTCCCAGAAGAAACGTCAGATCATACCATAGCATTGCCTTATCAATCGCATTCAACTGCATCTTCTCTTCCGGTGTCAGGTCCGAACCGAGAAATTTTTCATAAATCATAGAAAGCATACGTTCTTCGCGTTCATTATATTCCGGCAGTTCCTTCTTAAAAGGCGACGGAACATCCGACATATAACACTCGCTTGCATCGTGAAGCAGGCATGCAAGCACCATCCTATCCGACAGACCTCTCGCCTTTGCCTCTTTTGCACAGCAAATGCAATGTTCCCCGACCGACCAGAACATCTTCACATGACCATTTCCTCTGCATATCAGGGACAGCGCATGTGCAATGTCTGCTATGTCAAATAACTCCGGATCCGGTTCTGTTGGTTTAAAATGTTTTCCTGTGTAGGTCGTAATGTATTCACTCATTTTCTTTTCTGCTCTTTCACATACTCTTCCAGAATCTCCGCTGCCCTTCTGCATGCTTTCACACAAGGTCTGCTCTGATAATACGCTTCCGTTCTGACCGCAGGCTCTTCCAGATCTTCGCCCTTCTCCAGCCCGAGAAGTTCCCGGCAGATCAGGCTTCCTTCCGAAGCTTCAAAGGATCCACAAAGCTTCTGCACAAGTACATAAAGCTGCTTTTTCCCCGCCGCATCTTTCGGATCGTCATATCCGTACAGATCACCGATTACCATGACCATTCCTGTCACGGCTCCGCATACCTCACGCAGCTTGCCAAATCCCGCTCCGAACGGGCTTGCTTTTTTTGCTGCCTCTTCCACTGTTATTCCCAGTTCTTCCGCAAATGCTGCATAGACCGACTGGCTGCAGTTGTAGCCTGTGCGGAAGAGGGATTCTGCTTTGTCTGCTTTGTTCATTGATTTTCACCTCCGGTTGTAATAACATAATCTGTCACACTGTTCTTCTATACTGATTATGATACCATGAAACCTTAACACCCTCAACTTATATTATAAGCCACTTTTCACTCCAAACATCCATTTCACGCCCTTAGCCAGCCTTTTCCCCGCATCTGCAAAATGCCCTCCCGCATTCCACTCTAAAACCACGGATTCCACCATCGAGTCCTCCTGTAACAGCCCTTCCTGCGCCCTGGTCCTGTCACCGACCGCTGCCATTACTTTGTTCTTCGCCTTCTCTTCCTTTCCGCCAAGGCTCAGATACACGCTACATTTACTCTGAATCACATGATTCCTCACATAATGGTCCCAGTCCGGGAACCACAACGAACCCGAACAGCATACAATTCCAGAAAACACGTCACTTTCATAAGCTGCCCATAGCGCAAATAATCCGGCAAGCGAATAACCCATCAGCCAATGTTCCCTGTCTTTCACACCAAAAGTCCGGTCAATATGTGGCACACATTCCTCTGTCAGCCATCTCAGCGTCTTCAGACCTTGTCCGGCGAAGCCTTCCTTTCCGAATACAGCCGCTGCTTCCCACGGTGAAAAGTCCCGGTTCCAGTTCTCCACCTGAAATGCAACGAGCAGGAAATTTTGTTCCGGCACAAGTTCCAGTAGAGATTTCCACAGATGTTCTACTTCGTTCTGCTGATGTGGATACATGCCCCAGAAGATGACCGGGCCGCCGGTTCCGTTCTGAGCGAGATGTAGTTTGATTCCGTTTATTGACATATCCTGAATCATCCCGGCACTCCTGCCGCCCTTTTCTTTTGTTAGCTCCGTTGTAAGCATTTGCTTTTTCTCTTTATTTTCCATCTGCAATTCTCCTAAATTACAAAGATTCATCTTTATTAATCTCTTCCATATACCCGGCTGTAACAATGCCTGCCGGCAATGCCACAATTGCAATTCCAAATACCGACGATAACATCGTAATCACCTTACCAATCGTTGAAACAGCATAGATATCCCCATATCCAACCGTAGTCAGCGAAACGGTCGCCCAGTATACCGCATCAAAAAAGCTTGGAAATGTTGCCGGTTCTACATTAAACATGATCAGTGCCGAGATCACTATGTATCCTATCGCCAATCCGCCTACTACCAGCAACGCCTCTCTCTGCTTTTTGAATACATTGATAATAATATTAATACTCTTAGAATATCTGATCACTTTAAATACTCGGAATACCCGGAAAGTTCTGAACAACCGGAAGAGCCTTAATAACTTCAGGCTGCTGTTCAAAAGCGTTACTGATGGAAGAATCGATACCAAATCGATTACCGCCATTGGTGTAAACGGATATTCGGCAAATGATTTCTTTCCTTTTTTCAATTTCAGGTCCGCCGTTAATAATCTTAGAATATAGTCTATGATAAATATAATAACCGTAACAAAATCTAACATTTGCGTAAGTTCATTTGCGTTTCTAACGGCAAGCGGAATAATACTTACTACTATGACGATCATCATCATCCAGTCATATAACTTGCTTATTGTATTTTGTTCATCGTTCACTTCAATTATGTCGTATAAGGATTTTCTCCATTTCATAAAACCACTTCCTGTTCATATTTTCCCGAAGGGGATATTCCATCCCGGACGATAAAGTCCCCTTTCAGGTTTTCATACTGCATACCGGACTTTTTTACAAATTCTATTGGTTGTACAGAACTTACAGGCATCGTAATACTCAATCTGCATTTCCCCGAAAGATTCGTTCCATTTCCTAAGGGTACTGAAGTAAATGTTCCATTTAAACAGTTTACTTTGCAAGACGGACCATAAAATTTTCCATCCGGAGTGATTGAAATCAGCAATTGCGCTCCGTCAAATAAGTTGGTTTTCCCGGAGACAATTATTTTTCCTTCTGTATTTTTCTCATATTTAATCTCCATCCTGACTTCTATGGCATCTTCACTCACAGGGATTGTCTGAGTGAATGCTCTTATCCGATGATTTTCATAGCATGGTTTATACTTTTTCAGTTCTTCATCCGTAACATCAGGTGTTTTTCTCCACTTTACTTCTCCTTTTTCAATAACGTCTTTCTCCTTCTGAATGGAGTGAATCTTCCGCCCCACTAAATGCCATTTTGCCTGAGGATTCCAATTTCTATTTTCAATTTCGAGGCAAATATTATTCAACTCTATATATAGCAGGCTATAATGTTTTATAAATTCATTCCATTCCCGGATTCTTGAACAGCAGCCATTGGTAGTTTTATTATAAAATTCTTGAATCTGTTCCTTATTTTCGGATATCCATGTATATAATTTTTCTTTCTCATCATTGGCATATAAAGAAAACATTTCCCGTATATAGGGCATCGAATCCTCAAAAATCTGATGATAATACACATATAATTCATCGTCCGGTTTATAAACATTTTTCTCATTATACTCCGATATAATTGAAGTTCCGGATTGATTCTCCCAGGAAAATTCTCCATCTCTTTCTTTTAACGGATCAATTCCCGTATTTTTCCATAATGGATTAATCCACCTGCCCGTAATCCGCCAGTTATACAAAAGCATATCTTCCTTCGACACTCCGACATATATCCATATAACATCCGAAGAACTTTTATACCCCTCACAAACATGTCGAACGATCTGCTTCGCCCACTTTATCGGCAAATCTTCTTTCACGATAATGCGTAAATCCGTGTCCCTTCTACAATGCGTTTTCTGCGATATATCATATACCGTATAATCTTTCTCTGACACATCGTATCTGACAGTTCTGTACTTTGCTCTTAAATATGCCCCACCAGACGGCATCTCCGGATAAATGGAACACACGTTAATCTTCTCCTCTTTATCCAGTTCGTCCCGTATGCCGGCCTTATAAGATGCCGGTATTCGATAAACCATCACCGGCGGGATCGAATCCAGCGTAATAAGTCCACCTTTTTCATCATCTGCACAGATAAAAAAGCATCCTTCTTGTGCTTGAATTCTTGCATTTCCCACACTTAAATCCTCTGATCTTTTTACAAATAACGGTGTATGAATAACTTTCTGAATTTCATCTTCTGTGTAATTCACCTTCAATTTCTGCCAAACCTTCTCTGCTATTTCTTTATACGAAAGCTCTGGGAAGCAGGCATGAAGGGATAATATATATACATCGGGTGAATTACAACTTTTTCCATTTCTGATATACATAAACACATATCCGTCTTTGTCATTCGCTATACCATTCTGCTCGCATGCAAAATATAACGCAACAAATGGATCGACAGTTATATCCAGCAATCTTGTTGGAACATTATTATGTTGAAGCAGTGCAAGTTTTCCAATATATCTATATGCATTCTTCATTTGTTCACCATACATTTGCATCATTTCCTGATACATACATCCTTCGTTTTCCAGATATCCTTCATCACGCAAAATACTTGGTTCTCGATTTGGAAATTCTTCTACCTCTCCTCGAAAATATATTTCATCATAGCATTCCTGGAACCTTTTTAATTTTTTTCGGAAATCGGCAAGACTTATAATTTCGTCATTTGCATGCATATATCTTTCTCCTTCGATCTTTATATCTAATATTGACATTTACAACATTTCTTTTTAATTTCCATCTATTGATTTCGGTCGTAATAATTCCATTTTTCTTCCAATGATAACTTTTAGCAATTCAACGTTTTTCTTTTTAATCAAGTCATATTGTTGATCATCTGGTTTTATTCCTTCGTAAATAGTTTTTAAATTTTCATAATCTTCCATATAAAAATCTGATATATTTGAAAATGAATAAAGATCATTAATTGCATATCTAAATGCCTCGATATTTTCAGTATTGCTTTGTTCTATTAATGTCAGAATCCTGCCTGGATCCATTTTAGAAATAAAACTTTTAGGTACTACTTTTCTATGTTCCGTAACATACTTGTTAACATTTATTCCCCATGAATTTACATCTTCTAACATCTTTTCCATCTCTTTTTCTTGATAACTGTTATTCTTTTCTTCTATTTCAACATTTAATTCTCTGCTCTTTAGTGCATAAAGCTTTTTATCATCTTCATTTATAAAAAAACTATATCCTCCTTGTAATTCTATTCTTTCAGAAGCATTTCTAATATTATTTTTCATATATTCCACAAGCTGGTTTAAAAAAGCTTCATCAAAACCAATAGACACCAAAGCAACAAAATTATGTAATATATTCAGATATGTAGCAAACGAATACTTATCTTCGCCCATCTTCAAAATAATCTCTTCCATAAGCACCTTGACGGTTTTCTCATCCATACTTCCCCAACTTTGTATTTGTCTCGCCGGATCGTTTTCGCTCTCGGCATTTTTTTGCTCAAATTCCTCATACAAAGTAACCGTTTCAACAATTTCCCTCGAGTTCAACTTGCCATATAACACAAATTCATCAACAAACTTAAACGCTAAGCATTGATTTCTAAAGTCGAACCATCCATACAATGACCTCAACTCAAATAATTTTGGTTCTTCCCATTGCTCTATTTCTTTTCCAGTTTTATATTTCACAGATATCAAAAATATATAATCAATCATCTTTTCGAAAGTTTCTACATGTTGCTGTAAGCAATCATAAAGAGTTACTACTTTTGACAAAAAGAAAAGAAATGTCCGCAAATTAAAATGTTCATAATATTCTGCAATTTCTTCAATTTTATTTGCTTTATTGAGTAGAATTTCTCTCAATTTTTCGTCATTATTTAAGTTTCTTTCAATTAGATTGGTTATCATTTTCAGATACTCTGGTTGATATTTTACCGTTTCACCAACTACTTTTTCCTTTATTTGCTTATATGCCTGATTCCGAGCAAATACAACCTCTACTCGTTTCATTAATTTTTGAAGCGATATTTTCTGTTTTTCTGATCTTGTAGTACTTTGACTTCCATTATATCCAGAATTTTCTTCTGATTCTAAAAAGCCAAAATCCAAATTATCCTGAAGACATACTAATAATTCTTCTGGATCCACATCAAGTCTGGAAGCTGTATTAATTTCAGCTTCATTAGCGATAAGGAGAACTTTAACCTGATCATGTTCTATAAAATTATTAATATATCCCAGGATATCATTAACATTACAACTTGTTCTTTCCAAATCATCAAATATAAAAATACAGTTTTTTAAAGAAAAGCCTGTTGATATTTTATTAATGATGTTTTCTATATCAATTCCCTTCGAATCTTTTATAACATCTGACACAATTTTTGAAGTAGTGCCCAACCATGTAGGAATCTGAGGAGTGTGTTTCTTTAAAAATCTACCTGTTGTCATCTTATCTGCCATAACTTTTCGTAATTCCAAATATAATAATCTGGAAATTTCTTCCGTTTCTTTTATTCCATAAAGAGATACATACAGGATTCTCTTTTCCTTGTATTCTGAGTCTTGATCTTTCTTTTCTTTTTCATGTTTTACAATTGAAGGAATAAGTATTTCTTTAACAAAAAATGTCTTTCCAGATCCCCATGAACCATCCAACAGGTAGGCATAACTATATATAGAATCATCCAAATATGACAAAAAACTTTTGATAATTTCTTCACTGGATAAAAAAGAATTATTCTTCATTTTCTCTGTACCTTTCTCACTTATTTTATATCATTCTTTTTGTAATAAGATCATACGAATCCGGAGATAAATTCATCTGATAAACCTCAACATTATTCTGCTTTGCAAACCAAATTATCTCTTCTTTGTATTTTTTCTCAATTTTTGCACCCAAATAAAATGCCTTTATATTTTCTTTCAAATCTAAAACATATTTACCATTTGGATATTTCAACTTGTCTGGCATTACTTTATTAAAATTTACTGTTACAATACGCCACTCTTTTTCATAGGACCATACATCAGATTTTCGACAAATTGTTTTATATATCCATTTCCCATTTGTATTCGACATATCGCGTTTAGATGTTGTATATCTTTCTTTTGTATATATTATTGGATGCAAATGTTTGTAAAACGTATTGCTTTCATCAAATTCGTATTCTATACAAAAACCTTTATGATTTTGTGCATAATGACTCCACATTAACATCGAATTATAAACTTCTGATAAACACACAACCCTTATAGAATCCTTAATTTCATTCATACAATTATTTAATCCGTTTTGTAAAATATTCTTCAAAGAATCTGAAAGTTTTCCACCATGTGATCGTAAAATTATCTCCATTGCTTTTTCAATATCATCAGAATAAAGAATTCGATTTTTTTCCTCTTTTTTTAATTGAAACCTGTTTTCTAACAATTGTATATATTCCTTCCTATCAAGAAGTTCATCTATTGTATCCGCTTGAAAACAAAATTCACAATCATATGGATCATTAAAGTAAAGTGGTGATGACGGATATACTAAACCTTCAAATGCTTCAAATTTCCATTTTTCAACATTAACCATCCTTTGATGAATATAACTATAATCATTTACTATTTCATTATCAAATGATCTATATCTAAATAATTTTCGTTTCACACACATTATCTCCCCTTTTCTCCCGATACAACTTCGCCGGTCTATGCCCAGCATCCCCCGTCATCTCCCCGGTATCTTCTACCCTATCAGCCACTTTTCTTCGAAACGCCGGAACCAGAAGCTTCGTATCCAGCACCGTCTCATGAATCTGTTGCAATTCTCTCAGTGTAAACTTCTCCGGTAAAAGCCGGAACGCTATATGCGTCTCCGTAATCCACTTGCGAAGCTGTACGATTGCATCTGCAAGAATCAGCTCGTGGTCAAATGCAAGGTCATCGCTTTCTATAGTCTTAAATTTCTTCTTTACATCCCACTTCGAAGTTGTCTCTTCTAATCTTGCATGAAGCTTCTCATCCCCATGTGTCAGGCACAGACTCCATACACCATCTTCTTCCTGAAATGACACATCAAACCACTTCGCATCCGAAGCATCATCTCCTGCCTGGATCATTTCCTGTCCGGCATTGACAAGTGCCATGTATCCATTGCTGATCACCCATCTTCTCGGATCACGGTTTGGATTGCTGTAGGTACCGAACTGTTCCAGGAAATCACAGTTGCAGTTTGTCTCTTCTTTTAATTCACGTTCTGCGGCTTCGCCGATGGTTTCCTTCGGACCAACGAATCCGCCCGGAAGGGCATAACAGCCTTCATATGGTGCCGCACCTCTCTGGATTAAAAGTACCTTTAACTCTTTCTCGGCTATTTTTCTGTAATTATCTTCTTCTTTATCAAACATTCCGAAAATGACGATATCTGCAGTTACGGATGGTTTTGGATATTTTGAATCATCATAAGTCTTTACAAATTCTTCGTTAGCCTTTTGCATTTCTGATTTTTTCCGCATGATTACTACCTCTTTCTTTTTTTGTCCTATATTATTATCTTTATGATAGTATCACTTTGATAGTATGTCAATATACAAATTTACGCACACGAAAAATGTCATCTCATCTTCTAACGTTCTTCGTGTACGTTTATCCTCTTCAGATACTTCACTACCTTGCTTATTTGTTTTTACTGAATCTTTTCACATATACTCTTTACACATATCTCTTTACGCATATCTCTTTGCACATATCTCTTTACGTATACTTCTTCCGCGACAGCCATTTCTGATCAATACACTTCACTTCCCCATCAAACCGAATATGTAAATGCACACCGCCAGATCTCTGATTAATCTTCTCCACAATTCCATGTCCGAATTTCGGATGTGTCACCGCATCGCCAAGCTTATACTGTACCACTTCATCCTTTTTCTTCTGTGCAGTCTTCAGTTGCTGATAAGTATCCCGGACCGGCACGGACTTATCATGAATCCTGTTCTTTAATACCTTATCATAGTCATGATTCATAAGCGCTTCGCCCGCCTTATAATACGGCGTCGGCGCCGCTCCGATTAGAGAACAGCAGTATTTCCACGCACTTCCGTGTGTTCCCGCCTGCCATTTATACTTTTCGGGAATCTGCATATTGTACTGCATGTAATGGGCGTATTCGTGTTTGAATAAATCTATGCGATCCTCTTTGGACAGCGGATTCTTCACACCATATGCAATAAACAACAGCGAAAAATGAAAATGCTCTTTTTCATGTGCACTTCGTCTAGTGTAAGATCCCAGTGTGTCCGTGTCATATCCAAATGTTATCGGCACTTTTGCACCATTCAAATGGAGTTTTCTGTCCAGTTCTTCATATAGGTTCTGTATTAATGCCCGTAAAATCGGGATTTCTTTCTGCAAGCGTTGTCGCAGGAATTGGTCTTCTCGGTTGTAATATGTCATCTTCTCGCACTCTCCATATGCATCTATTTCCAATTCTTCCACACATCCGGCCGATATCCTACCGTTGCCTGCTTTCCATTACGAACAATCGGTGTCTTGATCATCTTTTGATTTTCCAAAATCTTTTCTGCTTTATCTTCCTCTGCTAGATAAGTGATCAGTGCAAGCAGATCTTTATCCTTGCACTCCTGATCGATCAGTTTTTCATATCCTCCGACAGCCTGGCATACCGAATTGAATTCACCTTTACTCAGACCTTTTTCTTTCATATCTACGAACTGGTACTTAATTCCGCGCTCTTTGAAAAATCGTTCAGCTTTTTTGCTGTCGAAGCTTTTCTTGGTTCCGAATATTTGTATGTTCATCCTTGTTCCTCTCTCATTCTTCTCTTTCTACGCTATAATATAACTGTTTTGGACTCTTTGGCTTATCTGGAATACTCAACTTAATTACGCCAGCTTCTACTAATGGATTTACATACGTCTGTATAGCATAAGTAACAGAATTTAACCCCAGATAATCACAAATTTCCTTTCTTGTACGCGGTGTTTTACAAAATACTATTAAATTATTTGTTTCTTCATCATTTGACATATCTTCATAATCATTCTTTGATTCTTTATATAGTTTTACAATAAAACTTCCTCTTTCATCCAAGAATTCTGGCTGTCTTAAGTTATATTTCTCCATTTCCATCCGGATTGTTGGAATTCCTGAATACCTGTTTTCTGTTATTCCCAATGTTTCAAGTGCCGATGCAAGTACCGGATTTCTTGTATCCGGTTGAATTTTTCCTAATTGGTCAATAGTGATTCTTCCATATAATCCACCTGGATTATGTATTTCAATCCTGTCTTCAAACATTATAAGTTGAATCGGCATTCCTTCTGTATGAATACTATAATCACGATGTACTAATGCATTTATAATAGCTTCTCTAACCGCTGTTATTGGATAGTCTGTTCTGTCAGTTCTTCGTCCGGTTGTCGGACTTATAATTGTCTTTGTCCGCATATTGCGTTTCACAAATAATAATGCCTCATCCAACATTTCCGGAATTGTTCCTTCTATTCTCTGATTATCCGAGAATCTTTCCCCCATGTCGCCAAGACTTCCTATTGTTCTCCCAGGAATTACAATTGCCGTAATACACAATTGTGGAAAATATGCCTGTGGATATGGACTAAAAAGCAAAGTCGCACTAAGCGTTACTTTCTCTCCTCGCTTTATGCTCATAAGTTCATAAATACTTTCATTATCAAGTGTTGCTAATCTTTGTTTTCCTCTCTTTAACAGTTCAACATAACGATTCAGTTCTTCCTGATCCAATGACATTAATGTTACTCTCGGAACCTCACGGATATCGTCTTGATATTTTCTTCTATATGCTTCATAACTATA
>ERZ827516.1528-NODE-1528-length-20059-cov-4.784093_pt1 | contig 20059 bp, 15 predicted proteins | sample MGYA00519703_ERZ827516 | MGnify/ENA primary metagenome ERZ827516 (study PRJEB31778, sample SAMEA3449337) | human gut metagenome | biome: human gut; feature: human-associated habitat; material: faeces | place: United Kingdom | collected 2010/2012 ...
CCGCAGCCGCCGGAGCGGTGCTTAAGCCGTAAGGCGGGAATTATGCGGTATTGCCTAAAGAAGCGTTCAGAGAAATAAGAGAGGGAAACACTGTAACATGGCACAATCTCGTTCCGGTAAAAAATCAACAAAGAACTCCTCCGGCAAAAAGAGCACCGCCTCCTCCCGCGGCACGGGCCGCAGCAGCACCGGGCGCTCCGCATCCGCGCGCAGCAGTGCGGCCTCCCGCAGCCGTCAGCCGTCCCGCCGTGCCCAGCGCCGCGCCGAGACCCCGAACCTGGCCCGCAGCATCCTGCTGGTGGGGCTGGGTCTGCTTTGCGTTGCGCTCGTGCTTGTGCCCGGGCAGAATCTTTGGCGCACGCTGCGCAGCTGGTACTTTGGCGTTTTCGGTATCACGACTTATCTGGTCGGACCGTTCCTGCTGTACCTGGCCTACCTGCTGGCCACCGGCTACCGCGTCGCGCTGTTTGCGGGCAAGGTATCGCTGATGGGCGTGCTCTGCGCCAGCGTGCCGGTCATCTTCTCCAAACTTAATATTGAGAACCTCAAGGTCGGGGAGATCGTCAAGATGCTCTTTACCCGCGGCGGCACCTACTTCTGGGAGGGCGGCGTCCTCGGTGCGCCCATCGGTGCCACGCTGCTGGCGCTGTTCGGGCGTCCCGCCTCCAACATTATCATGCTGCTCATCTTCCTGCTGGGGCTGATGTTCTTCTTTGCCATCACCCCCGCGGACGTCGTTCTGTTTGTAGACGGCCAGTACAAGATCCTGCAGGCCAAGCGCGAGGAGCGCGCCGCAGCCGAGACCGCCTACGACACCCGCCTGTTTGACCAGGAGCCCGAGGAGGAGAGCGTCGAGAATCTGACCGGTGCGCTGCCGGACAGCAGCCGCCCGCACCATCCGGTTTACGACGTCATCGCGGACACGAGCCGTTTTCCGAAGCAGACCCCGCCCGCCCCGCAGCGGCAGGCCGCCTACACGCCCCCCGTGACACCTGCTGTGCCCGAGGCACCGTTTGCCGCCAAGCCCGCCGCCCAGACCCATGCGTCGTTTGACGTGGATCTTGGCCCCAGTGCAGGGGAAAACGCCCGCCAAAAGGCCGTCAGCGATGACCCGCTGGAGCCGGTCAGCATCGGCCCGGGCGGCACGTTCGGTATGGATCCGCTGTCCAACCGGGCCAACAGCACACTGCGCCACACCCAGCCCCAGCCTGCTCCCGCACCGAAGGAGGATTTTGAGCTGCAATTGCAGCCTGCCTCAGAGCCTGCCGCGCCGGTGTACAGCACCCCGCTGACCCCGGTCACGCCTGCGCCCGCCGCACAGGCGTCCCCCGCGCCGCAGGACGAGCTGGATGCGCTCATCAACCGCGCTGTCAGCGGCCACGCGCCTTACTACACGCCGCAGGAGGTCAGTGCCGAGACGACGCTGGACCTGCCGCAGCCTACCGAGTTTGAGACCCCGCTGACGCCTGTCCCGCAGGAGCCCAAATTTGACACGCCTCTCATTCCCGTGGAGGATGAGCCCGAGCCGATTCCTGTCGAGCTGCCGCAGCTGGATATGACAGGCCGTGTGCAGGGTGATACGATGGTCCTTTCTCCGGCTGATCTTGCTGCACAGATGGCCGCAGACGCTGCGCCGCTGGGTACGCCCGCCCCCGCAGCTGTGCCCACCGCACCGGAGGCCCCCGCTGTTTCCGCACCGATCCCGACATTGGGCGGCAGCTTCAGTGATACCGGCAGTGCGGTCAGCGCTGCCTGGCAGTCCGGGCGCTCTGTCTCCGAAATGCTGGATGATATGCTGGCCGAGACACCCGCCGCCCCTGCCCAGCCTGTTGTCGAGGCTCCGGCCCCGGCAGCCGATCCCTACACCGCCGCACCGGCTGCCGCCCCGCAGCCGTACCAGTCTGCCCCTGCCATGACCCGCCCTGCGGCGGAAACGACCCAGAGCAGCTTCACTGTGCCCCGGCAGGGGGAGGCTGCCCGCGTGCAGGTCAGCACCGCTGTCGGCAACTCTGCCGGTGCGCCCATCCATACACCGCCCTGTGCGGCCAAGGCCGACCCCAACGCCATGCGTCTGCCCACCTCGGAGGAGCAGCCGCCGGAGCCCTACTGCTATCCGTCGCTGAATCTCTTTAACGCCACGCGCCCCGACGACGAGGCCGGGGCCGCCCGCGAAATGAAGAAAAACGCGGACATTCTGGTCAACACGCTGGACAGCTTCGGCGTCAAGACGACGATGCTCGACATCTGCCGCGGCCCGTCCGTCACCCGGTATGAGCTGCAGCCCCAGGCCGGTATCAAGGTCAGCCGCATTACAAGCCTGGCCGACGACATCGCCCTGAACCTGGCCACCGCGGGTGTGCGCATTGAAGCGCCCATCCCCGGCAAGCCCGCCGTCGGCATCGAGGTTCCGAACAAGATTCGCTCCACCGTCAACATCCGCGCAGTCTTTGAATCCCAGAATTATATCAACATGCGCAGCCCGCTGACGATGGCCCTCGGCAAGGACATTGCCGGTACGGCGCAGGTCGCGGATCTCTGCAAGATGCCCCACCTGCTGATTGCCGGTTCCACCGGCAGCGGTAAATCCGTCTGCGTCAACTCCATTATCATCAGCTTCCTGTTCCGCTCCAGCCCCGAGGATGTCAAGCTCATTTTGATCGACCCGAAGGTCGTCGAGCTGGCCGAGTACAACGGCATTCCGCACCTGCTGATGCCCGTCGTCACCGAGCCGCGCAAGGCTGCCGGTGCGCTGGGGGCCAGCGTGGCCGAGATGGAGCGCCGCTACAAGCTCTTTGCCGAGAACAACGTCCGCGAGATCAAGGCCTACAACAAGCTGGCCGCCCAGACCGGCATGGAGCACCTGCCCTATATTGCCATCGTCATTGACGAGCTGGCCGACCTGATGATGGTCGCGGGCAAGGAGGTCGAGGACTATATCTGCCGCATCGCGCAGAAGGCCCGCGCCGCCGGCATCCACCTGATCGTTGCGACCCAGCGCCCCAGCGTGGACGTCATCACCGGCCTTATCAAGGCCAACATCCCCAGCCGTATCGCCTTTGCCGTTTCCAGCCAGATTGACAGCCGCACCATTCTGGACAGCGGCGGTGCTGAAAAGCTGCTGGGCAACGGTGATATGCTCTTCCTGCCCGTCGGCGCGTCCAAGCCCGTGCGTGTGCAGGGCACCTTCGTGACCGATGAGGAGATCGGCGCGGTGCTGAGCTTTATCAAGTCCACCTCTACCGCCCAGTACGATGAAGAAATGATTGCCGAAATGGAGCGCCGCGCCGTTGCCGAAAAGGGCAGCAAGAAGGGCGGCGACGATGACGGAGACGGCGGCGGTGCACTGGACGCCATGTTTGAGCAGGCTGTTGAGTGCGTTATTGAGGCCGGACAGGCCAGCACCAGCCTTTTGCAGCGCCGCTGCAAGCTGGGCTACGCCCGCGCCGCCCGCATCATGGACCAGATGGAGCAGGAAAAGATCATCGGCCCCTATGAGGGTGCCAAGCCCCGCGCCGTGCTTGTGACCAAGGCCGAGTGGGAGGAGCGCAAGCTGAACGGCCAGTATGACGGGTAAGCGCTTTGCCCGCCTGGCCGCGGCGGTGGCCGTCTGCTTGTTGGTGCTTGCCGCGTTTGTCGTCCAGCTTTTGGGCGGCAGGGGCAGCGTTCCCGGCTGGCAGCAGCTGCGCGCTGCGCTCGGCGTACCGCTCCAAACCGAGGAAAGCGCTCCGCAGACCGCGGACGGCAGCACCGTCGTGTATGTGCTGGATGTCGGGCAGGGCGATGCCGTGCTGCTTTGTCAGGACGGCGCGTACTGCCTGATCGACACCGGTCCCGTCGAGGCTGAGGACGCGCTGCTCTATGACCTGGACGTGCTGGGTGTGCCGTCGCTTGAGTATCTTGTGCTGACCCATCCCCACGCAGACCACACCGGCAACGCCCGCGCGGTGCTGCGCGCTCTCCCGGTCAAGACCCTGCTGCTGCCGCTGTGGCAGCCCACGGCAGATGAGACTGCCGACTGGCCGCGCCATCTCGCAGAGCTGGCCGCCGACAGCGGAGCAGAAATTTTCACAGCAGAAGCCGGGGAGGAATACCCGCTTGGCAGCGGCAAGCTGCAAATTTTGCAGGGCGGCAGCGAGGATGCCGACAGCGTCAACGATGCCTCGCTCTGCACGCTGTTCACGGCGGGCGATTTCCGCTTTCTCGATACCGGCGACGCAGAGGCAGACGCCGAGCAGCGCCTGGTCGACACCTACGGCCCGACCCTGCATGCCACTCTTTTCAAGGCGGGGCATCACGGGTCCTACACCTCCAACAGCCTGACCTTTATGCAGGCAGTCCGGCCCGAGGCCGTGGCCGTCAGCTGCGGGCTGCACAACGATTACGGCCATCCGCACCGCGCTGCCCTGCAAAATTGCGCAGAGGTCGGTGCCGAGGTATGGCGCACTGACTTGGAGGGCAGCCTCACCTTCATCTGGCAGAACAACACCCTCAACGTGGAAACTTCCGCGGACTCCGCCGATTTTGCGGCGTAAAAATAAGGAGTAGAAAATGACGATTACGGAACAGTTCAAAGCCAAACGCTGCGTTTTCTCTATCGAATGCTTCCCGCCGAAACAGACCACTCAGATGGAAAAGCTCAAGGACACCCTGCGCCAGATGCAGGCCATGGACCCCGGCTTCATCAGCGTCACCTTCGGTGCGGGCGGCTCTGCGGGCGGCGTCTCCACCGCGGAGGTGGCCGACTACATTCAGAACGAGCTGCATGTCCCCACGCTGGCGCACCTGATCTGCATGGGCAACGACGAGACCCGTGCAGCGGAGATTTTGGATCAGCTGGAATCTGTCGGCGTCCGGGATGTGCTGGCCCTGCGCGGGGATCGCAGCCCGTCCCGCCCGGAGAGCCCCGACTTCAAACACGCCAGCGACCTGACGTCCTTTATCAAATGGAAGAAGCCGGATTTTTCCGTTCACGGTGCCTGCTACCCGGAGGGCCACCCCGAGGCCGACAGCCTGCTGCATGATGTTGAGAACCTGCGCATCAAGCAGGCCGCCGGTGCCGAGCACCTGCTGACCCAGCTTTTCTTTGACAACATGCACTTTTACCGCTTTCTGAATCTGGCACGCCGCGCAGGCATCACACTGCCGGTCTCTGCCGGTGTCATGCCCATCGTCAAGCGCAGCCAGATCGAACGCACCGTTTCGCTTTCTTCGGCCAGCCTGCCGTCTGAGTTCACCCGTATGATCTCCCGCTATCAGGATGACCCGGCCAGCCTGTACGACGCCGGTATCGACTACGCCGTCAGGCAGCTGCGCGACCTCATTGAGGGCGGCGCAGACGGCATCCACCTGTACGCAATGAATGACGCCGCCGTGGCCGCGAAGGTCTATGACGGCATCAGGGATCTGCTGTAATGGAGTGCCGCAAGCCCGCCGCCATTGACCGCGCCACGGCGCTGCGCTACATGGGTGCGTCCGGCTGGACGCCCGATGCCGCCACCGCGGCCCTGCTGGACAAGGCCGAGCAGACCGTGCTGACCGCTGCTGCGCCGCGTGCGGTGTACCGCCGTCTGCCGCGTACCGCCCTGCCGCTGGAAAACTGCGGCAGCGACCTGACACGCCATCTGCAGGGCTGCGACGAGGTCCTTCTGCTGGCAGCGACCCTCGGGGCCGAGGTTGACAAGCTTTTGCGCCGCATGGAGCTGACTGACATTGCCCTGGCCGCCGCGGCAGACGCGCTGGCCTCAGTGCTTTTGGAACAGGTCTGTGACGAGCTGGAGAACGAAATACGCGCTCAGATCGAGGCGCAGGGCGTCTTTATGACCGGGCGCTACGCGCCGGGCTACGGTGACTGCCCGCTGGAGCTGAACGACGCGCTCTGCCTTGCGGCGGACACGGTGCGCGGCTGCGGCCTGGCCGTGACGCCCCAGCACCTTTTGACCCCCCGCAAGAGTACCACCGCCATTTTAGGCATTGCCGACCATCCCGTGACCGGCACCCGCGCAGGCTGTGCGACCTGCCATTTAAAGGAGACCTGCTCGTTCCGCAAGCGCGGCACGACCTGTTTCACACAAGACTGATAGGGGAGAAGCGTATGCAGATTCGTGAAGTTTTTGACCGCAAGCGGTTTGTTTTTCTGGACGGCGGCATGGGCACCCAGCTGCAGGCACGCGGTCTGCAGCCCGGGCAGAAGCCCGAGCTCGCCGCGCTGGAAATGCCGGAGGTCTTAACGGCCATCCACACTGACTACGCCAACGCGGGCGCGGATATTCTGCTGGCAAATACCTTTGGTGCCAACGCCAAGAAGCTGACCGGCTGCGGCCACACGGTGGAGGAGGTCGTTTCCGCTTCCATCGCCTGTGCGCGCAAGGCCGCCGAGACCACCGGCGCGTGTGTGGCGTTGGACATCGGCCCTCTGGGTGAGCTGCTCGTCCCCGCGGGCACGCTGGCGTTTGAGGATGCCTACAATGAGTTTGCACAGGTCATCCGTGCCGGTGCGACTGCAGGGGCTGACCTCGTCTTTTTGGAGACGATGACCGACCTGTATGAGCTGAAGGCCGCCATCCTCGCCGCCAGGGAAAACTGCGATCTGCCTGTTTTTACCTCAATGAGCTTTGAGAGCCGCGGGCGCACCTTCACGGGCTGCACCGTCGAAAGCTACGCCGTCACGGCAGCGGGTCTCGGCGCGGACGCCGTGGGCATCAACTGCTCGCTCGGCCCCAAGGAGATTCTGCCTTTCGCGCAGCGCCTCTGCCGCAGCGTGCCCGCGGGTGTTCCGGTCTTTGTCAAGCCGAACGCCGGTCTGCCGAACCCCGACGGCAGCTACAATCTCAACCCGGATGAATTTGCCGCCGAGATGAAGGAATACGCCGCCATCGGCGTTTCGATGGTCGGCGGCTGCTGCGGCACGACGCCCGCGTTTATCGCCAGGCTGCATGAGACCTTCAGCCCGCTGACCCCGGCTGACAAGATTCCCATCCGCCGCAGCTGTCTGTGCACGCCGGTCCGCTTTGTGGAGGTCGACGGCATCACTGTGGTGGGGGAGCGCATCAATCCCACCGGCAAAAAACGGCTGCAGCAGGCCCTGCAGGACGGCGACAGCGCCTACCCCTGCACTCAGGCTGTGGCCCAGGCCGAGGCCGGTGCGCAGGTGATCGACGTCAACGCGGGCCTGCCCGGCATCGACGAGGCCACCACGCTGGAGCAGCTTGTCAAGGATTTGCAGGCCGTCACCGACCTGCCGCTGCAGCTCGACTCCTCGAATCCAGAGGCCCTGTCCCGTGCGCTGCGCATCTACAACGGTAAGCCCATCGTCAACTCGGTCAACGGTGAGCCGGAGACGTTGGAAAAGATTCTGCCGCTCTGCAAAAAGTACGGTGCCGCCGTCGTCGGCCTGGCGCTGGACAAGGGCGGTATCCCGCCGACAGCCGAGGGCCGCTTTGCGATTGCTCAACGCATTGTCGCCGCTGCCAACGCCGCCGGTATCCCGAATGAGGACATCTACATTGACTGCCTGACGCTGACCGCCAGCGCCCAGCAGGAGGGTGCCGTCCAGACGCTGGAGGCTCTGTCCCGCTGCAAGCATGAGCTGGGCGTGCGCACTGTGCTGGGCGTGTCGAACATCAGCTTCGGCCTGCCGTGCCGCGGCTACCTGAACACAACGTTTTTGACGATGGCCATGTCTGCCGGGCTCGACCTTGCCATCATGAATCCCAACACGCCGGAAATGATGGCTGCCGTGCGCGCCTACCGCGTGCTGACCTCGCAGGATTTGCAGAGCACCGACTACGTTGCCGCCTATGCCGATGTGCAGATCCAGACGACGCAGACGAGCAAGTCCGCCGCCACCGTGGCCGAGGTCTGCGCCGCCGCACCGGGCGGGGACGCCCTGTTTGAGGCTGTGCGCCGCGGCCTGAAGGCCGAGGCCCGCGCCGCCGCGGACGCCGCGCTGACAATGCGCGAACCGCTGGACGTAGTGAATGTCTCACTGATCCCCGCACTGGACGCCGTGGGCGACGGCTTTGAGAAAGGCGCGGTATTCCTGCCGCAGCTTTTGCAGGCCGCCACCGCCGCGCAGGCTGCGTTCGAGGCCATCAAGGCCAAAATTGCCGCCTCCGGCCAGGCGCAGGGCAGTAAGGGCAAGATCGTCATTGCCACAGTCAAGGGCGATGTGCATGACATCGGCAAGAACATTGTCCGCGTCATCCTCGAAAACTACGGCTATGACGTGCTCGACCTCGGGCGCGACGTTGACCCCGAGCGTGTCGTAGAGGCCGTGCGCCAGACCGGCGCAAAGCTCGTCGGCCTGTCGGCCCTGATGACGACCACCGTCCCTAATATGCAGGCCACGATCGAGGCCCTGCATGCCGCGCACCTTGACTGTAAGGTCATGGTCGGCGGCGCGGTGCTGACGCCCGGCTACGCCCGGGACATCGGTGCCGACTACTACTGCAAGGACGCCAAGGCCAGCGCTGATTTGGCCAAGCAGCTTTTAGGCTGATTGTATAGAGCCGCGTTTCACGAAGAAACGCGGTTTTTTGCACAATTGTAAAATCTCACCTTTGTCAGCAAATCACCATTGCAGGGAAGTTCCAATTGATGTATAATAGTTGTGTTTACTGTTTTTGGACATTTTCCTTTATTTGTCTGTTTTAGGAGCATATCTTTTGAAGCACATAGCCAAAATCGCAGCGTTCACCGCGATTTTTCTGATTATAAATCTGATTCTCTGCGGCTTTATGCCGCCCGATAACGGTTCCAGCCTTGACATGTGGCGTAGCTACCACCAAAAGCAGTCCATTGACATTGCCGTCATTGGTTCTTCTCTGGCTTCCTGCGCCCTGCCCGAAGAAGAACTCGCCGCCGCAACAGGGGAGACCGTTGCACTGATGGCAACAAACGCCCAAAGCTTGGATATGTCGCAGATCGCGCTGGAGACCCTGCTTCGGGAGCATTCTCCCCGGTATGTGATCCTTGTCATGGATCTGACCAACATGACAGGCAAACCCTATGCCAAAGCCCAAAAGGCTTTTTTATATGCAGAGCTGCAGACGGATTCCTGGAAGGATAAGCCCGCTGACCTGCTGCGCTACATGACCAGCCGTGATAACTTTACAGGTGCAGATTCCCTGAATGCGCTTTTTCCCTGGCAGAGCGGCAGCTGGCCCGCCGACTGGCCCGCTACGATCCAACAGAAATGGAATGCCGTACTGAATCGTCTGCCGCACCGGCGCGGTGCGGCCCATGCCCAGCCGGAGGATGCCGCGGTCATCAACTTTGACACTGTCGGTGCGGAGAACACCTGGAACCAGAACGCCCACGACTTTAGCGCGCAGCACATTGAGGAGCTGACCTCCATGCTGCAGCTCTGTCAGGAGAACGGCACGCGTCTTTTGCTCATCAGCGCGCCCAAGACCACGCTGGATGTCGTGAGCTACGAGACGTATTTTGACGACTACGCCTACTTCAAGCAGCTGGCAGCACAGTATGGGGCTTCCTATTATGACTTTAACCTTGCAAAGCCGGAGCTGTTTGAGAACAAAGAGCCTGACTATCACAAGGATTTTACCCACATGAATGCTGCCGGCGGGCATGCGTTCAGCCTGAGCATGGCAAAGTTTCTGGCCATGCTGGACGCCGGGCAGGATGTGGAATCGTTGTTCGAGACGCCGTCAGAATATCTGGCCGCCGTAAACTATATCACCAACGTCTACCTGACGCCGGAGGTTCACCCGGACAAGATTTTGCTGCTGGCCGGTTCCTACCACGGTCCGTCCGTACAGGCTGAATACGAGTTCTGGGTCAAAGCGCCGGGGGAGAGCGAATACAGCCGGGTTTCCGCGTATTCTACCCGCTCCTGGACCGAGTACGCAGCGGCGGAGCACGGCACCTACCAGTTCCGCGTGAATGCCCGTATTGTTGGTTCTTCTGCCGATTTTGAGCGATATTATGAATGTTCTGTCGATTTTTAATTTTGTGGATGGTGTAGTGTGGAAATCTATTCCCTGAGTTTCTTCCTGCTGGTCAGCGTTGGACTCATTTTATATTATACTGTTTTCAGCCGCTGCCAATGGATCTGCCTGCTGGGGTTGAGCCTGCTGTTTTTTACCGCCAGCGGCTGGAAGGGCCTTGTTTTTCTGCTTTTCACTGCGTTGACGATCTGGCTCGGCGGCTTGCAGCTGGCAAAGCTGGATGCCGATTCCGCCGCGCGGCGAAAGGCTCCGGGCATATCCAAGGACGAAAAAAAGGCCATCAAAGCACAGGCGGTGCGCCGCAAAAAATGTCTTGTTGCTGCTGTGCTGACTGCCAACTTTCTTGTGCTTGGCTACTTCAAATACTGGTCCTATTTTGCGGAGCTGCTCTCCGGTGCATTTTCGGCCACAGCGCCGTCCTCACTGGGGCTGGTCATGCCGCTTGGCATCAGCTTTTACACGTTTCAGGCCGTCGGTTATCTGATTGACTGCTACCGTGGTCGGCACCCGGCAGAGAAAAACTACGTCCGCTTTCTGCTTTTCATCAGCTTTTTCCCGCAGCTGATCCAGGGCCCCATCAACCGCTACGGAGAGATAGCCCCGCAGCTCACCGCCCGTCACATCTGGAACTGGGAGCGTACCAAACGTGCACTGTTCCTGTTTCTGTTCGGCGCAATGAAGAAATATGCCATCGCAAACCTGACCGCCCCGACGATTGCCGCCATCCTCGACGGCAATGACCCCAAGCTGGCCGGTTCTATGGCACTGCTGGCCATTTTGCTGTACTCGCTGCAGCAGTATGCAGATTTTTCCGGCGGCATTGATATGGTATTGGGTGTTGCGCAGCTGTACGGCATTGAGATGATGCCCAACTTCCGGCAGCCGTATTTTTCTACCTCGCTGGGGGATTTCTGGCGGCGCTGGCATATTTCGCTGGGTGCGTGGATGCGTGATTACCTGTTCTATCCCTTTGCACTGACCAAGCCGATGCAGCGCTTCGGCAAGTGGGCCACGTCGCATTGGGGCAAGCATTTTGGCCGTGTGCTGCCCGCTGCAGTCGCCAACCTGCTTGTGTTTGCCGTAGTCGGCATCTGGCACGGCCCGCAGGCGCACTACCTTGCCTGGGGTCTGTATAACGGTCTTGTCATTGCGCTGGCTGACCTGCTGGAGCCCGCGTTCAAAAAGCTCAACACGGCGCTGCACATTCCTACCGAAAGCCGCGGCTGGCACGTTTTTCGCATCGTGCGGACCTTTATCATCGTCAACATCGGCTGGTACTTTGACCGCAATGAGTTTGTGCAGGGGTGCATCTACCTGCGCAACACCTTTACGGATTTCAATTTGTCCGCATTGGCCGCGAATGCACCCGGCGCTTTCGCGGCAGTCTCCGGCCCGGCCTGGGGGCTTGTCATCATCAGTACCCTTCTGGTCTTTGCCCATAGTGTGCTGAAAGAACAAGGCCGCGACCCTTACGCAGAGGTACAGCGGCTGCCGCTTGCGCTGCGCTGGGGTTTAAACTATCTTCTTATTTTCATGGTACTCCTCAGCTTTATCTGCGTCAATGAAACCGTTGGTTTCCTCTATGCCAACTTTTAAGAAAAGAGCTTTCTATGCAAACAAACATTCTGGACTGGCTTGAAGCCACGTCCGCCCGCTGCCCGGATGCCCCCGCTGTGGGGGATGACCAGACAGACTGTACCTGGGCACAACTGGCCGACACGGCCCGCCGCGCCGGCAGCTTTCTGGCGTCCCGCACGATGCCGCGCCGCCCGGTGGCATTTTACCTGGAAAAATCCGTTTCCGCCTTTGCTGCCATGCTTGGCACAGTCTACGCGGGCTGCTGTTACTCGGTGCTTGACACCCGCCAGCCCGCTGCCCGCACTTTGCAGGTATTGGATACTTTGACCCCTGCATTTCTTGTTACGGACGAGGCCCACGCTGCCGCAGCCGCCGCGCTGGGGTACAGCGGGCAAATCATCCGGCTTGACGATCTGCTGGCCGCACCCGCGGACGCTGCACTGCTGGCAAACCGCCGCCGTCAGGCTGTGGACGTTGACCCTCTGTATATCAACTTTACAAGCGGAAGCACCGGTGTGCCAAAAGGCGTCACCGTCAGCCACCGCTCGGTGCTGGATTTTATCCCGCAGTTTGCCGAAATTTTCGGCATCACACAAAACGATATTCTGGGCAATCAGGCTCCCTTTGACTTTGACGTTTCGGTCAAAGACCTGTACACGGCACTGTACACGGGGGCTAAGGTGCAGATCATCCCGCGCGCTTATTTCAGTCAGCCCACAAAACTCATGGACTATCTGGCAGACCATGAGGTCACCATACTTGTCTGGGCCGTCAGTGCCATGTGCTTTGTCTCCATCATGAACGGCTTCAGCTACCGTATACCTTCCCGCGTGCGGCAGGTATTGTTCAGCGGCGAAGTCATGCCCATCAAGCACCTGATGAAGTGGAAGTCTGCTCTGCCGCACGCCCGGTTTGTGAACCTCTACGGCCCAACAGAGATTACCTGCAACTGCACCTACGCCATTTTGCCGGACCGCGATTTTGCTCCGGATGAGGCGCTGCCAATCGGACGCGCGTTTCCCAACGAGAAGGTCTTTCTGCTGGACGAGAACGACGCCCTTGTCACCGTGCCCGGGCAGGCAGGGGAGATCTGCGTTTCCGGTACGGCGCTTGCCCTCGGCTACTTTGCTGACCCTGTGCGCACAGCGCAGGCCTTTACCCAGAATCCGCTGAACACCAACTGGTATGAACGTATTTACCGCACCGGTGATTTGGCCCGCTACGACGAAAGCGGCAGCCTGTATTATATTGGCCGCCGGGATTTCCAGATCAAGCACATGGGACACCGCGTAGAGCTTGGCGAAATTGAAGCTGCCGCTATGCGCTGCGACGCTGTGACCCGTGCCTGCTGCACGTTTGATGCCGAACGCCAGCGGCTCCACCTGTTTTACACGGGCAGCTGTGAGAAAGCTGCCCTGCTGGCTGCGCTGAAAGAAAGTCTGCCGCCTTTTATGCAGCCGAATACTGCTGTGCAGCTGGACGAGATGCCGCTGAATAAAAACGGCAAAATTGACCGCACGGCACTGGCTGCCCTGACGAAAAAAGGAGCCCATAAATGACCGACGCTTCTTTACAAAAAATTGCTGCCACCTACGGCACACCGACGTTTGTCTTTGACACTGACGCTTTGCAGACCCGCGTGCGCGCTATTCAGGCAATCTGGGGCAGGGAAATCGACCTTTGCTATTCCATCAAAGCCAACCCATTTCTGCTGCCTGCCATGATGCAGGTCACTGCACGGCTGGAAGTATGCAGTCCCGGAGAGCTTTCGCTCTGCGAGAGCCTGCATGCTGCGGATGCACGTGTTATCTATTCGGGTGTTAATAAGACGCCCGTGGATATTGCCCGCGCCGTGGCCGACGGCGTCGGCACCTGCACAGCGGAATCTCTGCTGCAGGTCCGCTATCTGCAGGATGCTGCGCGCAAGGCCGCCAAGCGGCTGCCCGTGGTGCTGCGGCTGAACGCGGGCAGTCAGTTCGGCATGTCAAAGGAGGATCTTTTCACCGCATTAGCGCATCGCAGGGAAACACCTGATCTGGAGTTTATCGGCATTCACTACTTTGTCGGGACCCAGCGCAAAAAGCTGGTCAATCAGCAAAAAGAGCTGGCCATGCTGCGGGAACTGTACGCTGAAATTGAGCAGACCTTCGGCCTGCGTCTGCCGGAACTGGAATACGGCCCAGGTCTGGCGGTGCCGTATTTTGACGGCGACGATTTTACCGACACACTGTCCCCGGCCAAAGACCTTGCGCCAGCACTGCGCGAAGCCAGCAGCTGGGTCCATCTGACCGTTGAGATGGGCCGCTTTTACACCGCCGAATGCGGTTATTACCTGACCACCGCCATGGACTGCAAGGACCACGGCGGGCAGCACTACTGCATTGTGGACGGTGGAATGAACCACCTGAATTATCTTGGCCAGATCATGGGTATGAAACGCCCGCATCTGCGCCATTTTGCTGCCCGGGCAGCTTCCGTACAGGACTGGACACTTTGCGGCAGCCTTTGCACTACGAACGATGTTCTTGTGCGCAGTATGCCGCTGGCCGGACTATGCCCCGGCGACCTGCTTGTTTTTGAAAACACCGGTGCCTACTCTGTCACGGAAGGACTTGGTCTGTTTTTGAGCCGCGACCTGCCGCAGGTCATTCTGTGGCAGAACGGCACGCCGCACCCGGTACGCAGCGAAACGCCGACCTATCCCATCAACACACCCGCTGTGTAAGATAATTTGAAAAGGAGAAATACCAATGGAACGTTTACTGGAAATTTTAAGCGAAATCAAAGAGGACGTGGACTTTTCCACCTGTACAACACTGATCGATGACGGCATCCTGGACTCTTTCGACATTCTGCAGATCATCTCGGCCCTGAATGAGGAATACGACATTTCGATCCCCGCATCCGAAATCATGCCGCAGAACTTCAACAGCGCCGAGGCCCTTTACAAGATGGTCCAGCGCCTGCAGGAAGATTGATGTCCGAGATGCCCGAAATATAAGATAACGCTTGCATTTATTCCAAATTTATTGTATAATACTAAAAGCGGACAGGGCTGAATTGCGCTGTTTCGCGTACAGATGCAGGTCCCGCGCGTGGGCAGCCTGTGAACCATGTCAGGCGGGGAACCGAGCAGCATTAAGCGGTGCTCGCCCAGTGCCGCGGTCAAGCCTGCATCTGTACGCAAAGCAGCGCAGCCGCGTGCTCTGCCCGCTGTTTTTTGTAGCTTTGCAGGAGGTGAGCCGATGTACCGTGCCCTGTATCGAAAATGGCGTCCCCAGCGATTTGCGGACGTGGTTGGCCAGACGGCCATCGTCACGGCCCTGCAGAACCAGATTTCTGCCGGGCGCATCGGCCATGCGTATCTGTTCACCGGCACCCGCGGCACCGGCAAGACGACCTGCGCCAAAATTTTTGCCAAGGCGGTCAACTGTCTGGACACCTCCAGCCCCGACCCCTGCGGCGAGTGTGAAATTTGTAAGGGCATTGACTCCGGCTCCGTCATGGACATCATCGAGATGGATGCCGCGTCGAACAACGGCGTTGACGACATCCGCGACCTGCGCGACGAGGTGGCCTATCTGCCGTCAGTCTGCAAGTACAAGGTCTACATTATCGACGAGGTGCACATGCTCTCCACCGCGGCGTTCAACGCGCTGCTCAAAACGATGGAGGAACCGCCCGAGCACGTCATCTTTATCTTAGCCACCACCGAGGTGCAGAAGGTTCCCGTCACGATTTTGAGCCGCTGCCAGCGGTATGACTTCACCCGCATCACAGCGGATGACATTGCCGGGCGGCTGCTCTACGTGGCCGGGCAGGAGAAGATCGAGCTGGACGAGAACGCCGCACAGTTGATTGGCCGTCTGGCCGACGGTGCCATGCGTGACGCGCTGTCCATTCTGGACACCTGCGCCGGTGTCGACAACCACGTGGACGAGGCGCTCGTCCGCCGTATGGCCGGTGTCACGGACAGGGGCTACCTGTTTGAGATCAGCGACGCCATCGCGGCAGGGGACTCCGTCACTGCACTGGAAAAAATCGCCGAGCTGCGCCAGCAGAGCGTCGATATGCGCCGCCTCTGCATGGAGCTCGCCGGGCATTACCGCAATCTGATGCTCTGCGCGCTGCCGGGCGGCACGTCACTTCTGACCGGCATCTCGCCAGAGGAGGAGGCCGCCTACACCCAGCGTAGGGACTTCCCGCAGCGGGAAGCCATCCGCGCGGTCAATGCGTTTGGCTCGGCACTTGAGAAAATGAGCCGCGGCACTGACCAGCGCATTGAGCTGGAGCTGGCGATTTTCTCGCTGACCCAGCCCGAGACTGCCGCCGCACCTGTTATCATCCAGCAGCCCGCCCCGGCAGCACCCGCCGCGCCCCAGGCGTTCGCCAGCGCGCCGCGCGCCTACACAGCAGCGCCGCCGGTACAGGCTGCGCCCTCTGTAGTGCCGCCCGTGGTACAGCCGCAGAGCGTTCCCGCCGCTGCACCGGATGATGTACCGCCGCCCATTGACGATGACCCGCCGTTCCTGCAGCCGGAGCTGAAGCCTGCCCCGCAGCAAGCTCCCGCGCCGGTACCGCCAGCACCCGCTGCCCCAGCCCCGCGTAAGGCCGAGCCGCCGCGGCAGGCAGGCCCGCTGGAGCCGTTCGCCTTCTGGCCCGCCGTGCTGGCCGATTTGGAGGAGAATGATGCAATGCTCATCTCCTTTTTGCGCGGCACCCGGGCCTATTGCGACGGCAAGCGCGTGCTGTTTGAGTGCAGCGACGCCTTCCGCGATTATATCCGCAATAACCGGGAGGTCAGCAAGCGTCTTAAGGAAACTATCTACCGTGTATCGCGCACCAAGTACAGTATCGGCCCCTATGAGGAGCCAAAGACCGACGACACCACCGCTGCCGTCAGCTTGGATGAGACCCTGCACACGATGCAGGCGCTTGGTGTCGATTTGAAAATCGTTGATAAATAATTATTTTTGGAGGATACAACCATGAAAGCAAGACTGCCCAAGGGCTATGGCCGACCCGATCCCAACGCCATGATGCGTCAGGTCCAGAAGATGCAGGACGACATCCGCGCCAAGCAGGAGGAGCTCGAAGCCAAGGAGTACACCGGCACCGCCAGCGGTGAGATGGTCACTGTCACGATGAACGGCAAGCATGAGATCACCGCCGTCAAGATCAAGCCCGAGGCCGTCGACCCCGATGATATTGAAATGCTTGAGGATCTGATTGCCGCCGCCGTCAACAGCGCCTCCGCTGCCGTTGACAAGGACTCCGAGGAGGAGATGTCCAAGATGACCGGCGGTCTGAACATCCCCGGTCTGGGCTAAGAGGCTGCCTATGTTCAACAACAATGTTGAGCCGCTGGAAAATCTGATCGACCAGTTTGCCCAGTTTCCCGGCATTGGCCGCAAAAGTGCGGTGCGTATGGCCTATCAGGTCATGTCGATGCCGCCCAAGCAGGCCATGGAGCTGGCCAAGGCGATTGAGCACGCCAAAAGTGACCTGCACCGCTGCCGCATCTGCCAGGACTACACCACCGGCGATGTCTGCAAGATCTGCGCCTCCCAGAAGCGGGACCGCAGCATCATCTGCGTGGTCGAGGGCCCGCGCGACATCAAGTCGATTGAGCGCACCCACGAGTACAACGGCCTGTACCATGTGCTGCACGGCCTGATTTCGCCGATGGATGGCATCGGTGCAGATCAGCTCTGCATCAAGGAACTGCTGGCCCGTCTGAATGACACCGTCAAGGAGGTCATCATGGCCACCAGCCCGACGGTGGAGGGCGAGGCCACGGCGATGTATATCGCCAAACTCATCAAACCTCTGGGCATCAAAACGACCCGCCTGGCCTATGGCCTGCCCGTCGGCTCGAGTCTGGAATACGCCGATGAGACGACGCTGTACCGTGCCATGGCCGGACGCGGCGAGATGTAAAAAAATTCCTGTACCGCTTTTGCCGGTACAGGTTTTTTTATTGCAGCTTTATTTCAGCAGACTGTAATCCCGCAGACAGCGCTGTACACCCGTCAGGGTATCGTCAAAGCCGACACCCGCTACCGCACGGAACCTGCCGCCGTCCATCAGCAGGCTGCGCGGCCAGTCTGCCGTCTCTATGACAGGGTGGATGTCCAGCAGCGCACAGGCGCGCCGGGCCGTCGTGACCATGTCGCAGTCGTTCTCGCTGCCAAAGTTGTACACACCGCCCGGCAGTTCCATGGCCTGGGTCAGGCGCTCCACGGCCTCCCGCACATAGGTGATGCCGCGGTAGTCCCGCGCTGAAAACCGCAGCGTCTCCTGCCGCATAGCAGCGGTCAGCAGGTTCAGCAGGAAGTTACCGCGGATCGGCAGGCCGTACCCGGGCAGGTCGTACATCCAGGCCGCCCGCAGCAGCACGGCATCGGGCAAAATATCCAGCACGCGCTGCTCCATCTCCTGCTTGTGGCGGCCATAGACGTTGGCGGGGGAGAGTAGTGTATCCTCGTCAAACGGCCCGTGCTCAGTAAGGCCCGTATAGACCTGGTCAGAGCTGAACGCAACCAGCTTTGCGCCGCTTTTTTGCGCTGCAGCCGCCATCCAGCACGGCAGCAGAACGTTGGCGCGGTAGGACTCGTCCGGGTGCTTTTCGCTGTAGCCCGTGTCGGAGAGCGCCGCCGTGTGTACGATCACGTCCGGCTGCTCGCGCCGCACCCAGTCGGCCACGGTCTGCTCATCCGCTGCGGCCAGCATTCCTTTGGGGAAGGCGCACAGCTCGTATCGCCCCGCCAGTTGGGTCATGATGCGTGCCCCCACAAAGCCGCCCGCGCCGGAGACCAATAGCTTTTTCATGTGTTTTCCCTCGCAATACGATTTTTGTCTTTATTGTACCGTTTTTGCGCAGCTGTTGCAAGCGGCTTGACAAATTCCGCGCCGGTTTGTATAATAGGAACACCTAAAACAAGGTGTGGATTTTTACAGTTCTGATACTACTTTTCGCCACACAGCGCTTTCTTTCCGGGAAAGCGTTGTGTGGTTTTTGTTGTGTCAAAAGGAGGAGCCCATGAACGATACCTTCATGAAAGAAAAGCCGATTTTTCCGCTGCTGACCTCAATGGCCCTGCCTATGGTCGTCTCGATGCTGGTCAATGCACTGTACAACATCGTGGACAGCCTCTTTGTCGCCCGCATCAGTGAGGAAGCCATGACTGCGCTGTCCCTCGTCTACCCGGTGCAGAACCTCATCAACGCGATTGCCATCGGCTTCAGCATCGGCATTGCCGCGCTGATCTCGCTGCATCTCGGTGCAGGCAACAAAGGAAAGGCTGACATGGCCGCCACCCACGGCATGGTGCTTTCTCTGATCCACGGCGTCGTGATTTCCATCGTCTGCACCGCCATCATGCCGCGGTTCCTGCGCTCCTTCACCAGCGACGAGACCGTCATTGCCATGGGCGTGACCTACTCCCGCGTTGCCTTTATGTTCGCCGTCGTCATCATGGCCGCCATGGCGTTTGAGAAGATCTTTCAGGCGGTGGGCCGGATGAACATTACGATGATCGGCCTGATGGGCGGCTCAGTCTGCAACATCATTCTGGACCCGCTGTTGATTTTCGGCATCGGCCCGTTCCCCAAAATGGGCATTGCCGGTGCGGCGCTGGCTACCGGCATCGGCCAGATGGTTCCTCTCATCTTCTATCTGATTGTCTACTTCGTCAGCCCTATCCCGGTCAGGCTGCGCTCCGGCTGCCTGAAACCGGACGCCAAAATGGCCCTGCAGCTCTATTCCATCGGCGTACCGGCCATCCTGAATCTGGCGCTGCCCTCGGTGCTCATCACCTTCCTGAACTCGCTGCTGGCCGTCTACTCTCAAAGCTATGTCGTCGTGCTGGGTATCTACTATAAATTACAGACCTTCCTGTACCTGCCCGCCAACGGCATTGTGCAGGGCCTGCGCCCCATCATCGGCTACAACTACGGCGCGGGGGAGTATGACCGCGTCAAAAAGCTCTACCACACGTCCATGGGCATGTGCGCCGCCATCATGGCCGCGGGCACGGTGCTCTGTCTGGCGCTGTCCGGCCAGCTGATCGGGCTTTTCAGCTCGAACGCCGAGACCATCGCCATCGGCACGTCGGCCCTGCGCATCATCTGCGTAGGTTTCATCGTCTCGACGATTTCCGTCGTCGCCTCCGGCTCGCTGGAGGGTCTCGGCATGGGCGTGCAGTCACTGGTCATCTCGCTGTGCCGTTACATCGTTGTCATCATGCCACTGGCCTGGCTGTTCTGCCGCCTGCTGGGTGCCGACGGCATCTGGAACGCCTTCTGGGTGACCGAGGTCATCACGGCGGGCATTTCAATGGTCGTATACCACAAGAGCGTGAAGCTGAAATAAACCAACAGGAGCCTGACCACAGCCGGTCAGGCTCCTGTTTTATATAAGTAAAAGGCTTCCCCCGAGGGGGAAGCCTCAGACTGTCGAAAAAGGTGCGTTCACCCCTTGGCCCCCTCTGCGAGGGGGCTCCGCCCGCAGG
>ERZ827516.1540-NODE-1540-length-19936-cov-3.681052_pt1 | contig 19936 bp, 17 predicted proteins | sample MGYA00519703_ERZ827516 | MGnify/ENA primary metagenome ERZ827516 (study PRJEB31778, sample SAMEA3449337) | human gut metagenome | biome: human gut; feature: human-associated habitat; material: faeces | place: United Kingdom | collected 2010/2012 ...
TGTTAGAACGATAACAGATGGAGAATATCAGGGCAATTTGAGAGAAAAAAAGCTACAAGTATCGACAACGTAATTTTGGTTGCTGGCGAACAATCTGTCACTTCATCAGAGCTATGCGCCTTTCCCATATGTAAAACTACCATTGTTTCATCACACGATTATTTGATAAACCCTTGTTTTCTCGCCCCGAAGATCATAGCAGCAACCCATATGATTACCCCCAAACCATTCACCATATCCGATATTGTAGTGCATAAATTCAAAGTTTTGAATCCGGAAGAGACGGCTGCTGTAAATGTATAATAGGGAAAGATTTACCGAAAGAATCAAATTCATCCCGTCCTATAACCTTATAACCCATATGCAAATAAAATCGGTAAGCCTGTGTGTTAGCCACATTAACATCCACTTTATAGGTATTACATTTGTTGATGGCATAATCCACAAATGCTTTACCGTAGCCGTGTCCTTGCTCTTCGGGCAGTACGAACAACATTTCCAGCATATTATCGCTTAATCCCATAAATGCGGCAATCCTTCCGTTCTCATTGCGTATGACAAACAGTTTGACCGCCAGGAAATATTGGTCTCTCACTAAGGGTTTGAAGTATTCGATATCTTCTTCCTTCAGAAAATGATGAGAACTACGTACTGATTTTTCCCATACGATCAATAATTCATCTAAAATTTCGTCTGATAAGGATTGCAATTTTTCTATTTTCATTTTTAAGTGAATGCAATATGTAAAACGACAGGCAAAGTTACGAAAAATACCACATAATATAAGTCTTTATAGTTTTATTTACTACCTCCTGCTTACCTGTCGGTACTGTTTTTGATTCATTACTTGTTGGAAGAAGGAGTTATAAAAGGTGTATCCTGCCCTTTATAACTCCTGTAATTCTATTAATTCTTGTAACTCTAATTCCCTCGATAAATTTTGCCTGTTTCTGATAAGATAACTAAAAATGAGTTATTTTTGGCGTCAAAATTGATTTTATGAACGTAAAAGCCAAGGGGTATATTTTAGGCGCTGTTGCAGCGGCCACTTATGGGATGAATCCGTTATTTGCCTTGCCGTTGTATAAAGCAGGTATGAATCCGGATTCGGTTCTTTTTTTCCGTTATCTTTTTGCCATACCCGTGTTGGGGATGATGATCGTGGCAAGGGGGAGAAGTTTTAAACTGAAACGTAAAGAAGTGTTGCCCTTGATCATAATGGGATTACTGGTAGCCCTTTCCTCGCTGGCATTGTTTCAGAGTTACAATTATATGGATGTCGGTATTGCCTCCACTTTGTTGTTTGTTTATCCTATCCTGGTGGCATTGATTATGTGGATTGTATTTAAAGAAAAATTGACCTTACCGACAATCTTATGTATTTTACTGGCTTTGGGGGGTATCGGACTGCTATATAAAAGCGGTGACGGTAGCACACTTAATCTGACAGGAATTATTTTGGTGATGATTTCTACCCTATCCTATGCTATTTATATTGTAGGAGTGAACCAGTCGACCCTGAAGAATTTAGCGACGCTTTCGTTGACTTTCTATGTTTTACTCTTTGGATTAGTCTTATTTTTGGTCCGGGTCGATTTCGGCCAAAGTCTTCGTGTGGCTGAAACCTGGTATTTGTGGGGTAACCTGATCGCTTTAGCTATTTTTCCAACGGCGATTTCATTTCTTTGTACTACCCAGGCAATACAATATATCGGTTCTACCCCTACAGCTATCTTGGGGGCTTTAGAGCCTTTGACTGCTGTTTTCTTCGGAGTGGTCGTTTTCGGTGAATCGCTGACGTTACGGTTGGGGTGTGGTATGTTGATGATTATTCTCGCTGTAACTCTGATTATTGCAGGAGGAAATGTCACGATTTATCTGGTACGTTTCAGGAAACTGTTTCCCAGACTTCCGATCAAAAGAAAAAAATGATTACAGATATGCCTTAGTTCCGATATGAACTGGATCGATCGGAAAGTGGAGGATTATGGTTTGTCTTCTGCTTATGATCAGTATATTATGGCAGATTGGAGAACTTGCTTGTGGAATCCGACTCGTTATCTGAATATTTGGCTGACTAAAATTTCGACCAGAAGCAGTGAATTTCCTTTGGTACGGTATTAGGAGGTTATTACGGTTTCCTGGAAACCAACTGTAACGATTATGTTTATTTGAACCCTGATGGAGACAACGCTTATTGCCCGGATACTTACAATTATTACTATGCTTTTTATCCATCTGTATTTAAAGCGAATAATCTGGATAGTCAGCCCGAAGATGAGCCTACCCGTCCGATGGAATGATTTACTTCTTTTGGAGTAATGGACTGCTATAACCGGAAGAATTCGGTGAGTGTAGATCAGGCGTTGCGGATGAGAAAAGTGTTGAAACAATGTCCTTCCCGTTGGAATTACAAATCCGACCGGGCGTTTACCGGACTGTAAAAAGAATAAATAAAAACAAAAGTGGGTTGTCCCCCAGGTCGAAAGTTTGACTTGGAAGACAACTTTTATAACGACGGAAGGAGATATGGTTCCTGTCTAACTTCCAGGAGGTATCGAAAATGACAAGGGGCACAGACGTAAATCTAAACGCTGTAACCCTTGTTACCTAAAAACGCCTTGATCTTGCTTTTAGAATCTGATTCCCAAAGTGATTCGGGCTTCATTACTTAGGTATTTGTTTTTTAAAGGCTCGGATTGAATGTCGTAGTAGGAATAAAATACGGTTTCATTTTCCGAAAACTTGTGAATAAATGCTGCATCACAATAAAACATGCCGAAATTGAGACCGGCACCTGCTGTAAAAGCCTGAATGCGGTTATAATTTTTGTGAGTTTCATTGTGGTAGGGAGAATCCCAGAATGCATAACCGGCACGCAGACTGAACAGACTATTGAAACGGTATTCGGCACCTACCCTGAAATTATGGGTGGCACGAAGATAATCTTCGATGTCCTGGTTGGTGGTTTGTTCCATAGAACCGTTATAATCGTCTTCAATCTCGCTGATATTGGCATTCTGGTAATTGACATATTCGTAATCGACACTGACGATAGCCTTTTGGTTGAGTACCGTGGCCATGCTTAACATAGCCCGCCAGGGGGTACGCATATTAAAGTCTATCGAATAGTCCGGACTGTAAAAATCGAACTCGTAGCCCTCTCTGCCATTTGACGGATCTTGTGACGTATAGAAAGACGAGTATATCGAAGTGGCCATGCTGTAATTCATATTGTACCAGGTCGGGGTATGGATGGCAGCTCCTAACCGGATTTCCGGAATAGGACGGTAGATCACCCCGAATTTCAGATTGGTACCCACTCCATTCATTTTCTTATATTCATAATAAGTATAATAATCTAATCCACTGGGTGAATTTTCGGGGGGAGCTTCCGTATACCCGGAATGCATTTTATACCAAATGGACTGAATACCGATGGTCAATCCCAGGTACAATTTGTCTTTGTAATTGGTTCCGAAAGAAAAAGCATATTCTCCCTGGTTACCGTCTTCTTTCATGCGTTTAGTCTGGGCCACTATTTCTCCGTTGTGGAGGATAGAATGATAGTAGCCGAAATTAGGATCTTTTTCATCCTCATTCCGGTTGATCAGGTAGCATTGATAAGCCAGATAATTGCTGAAAGAAGAATTCAATTCGTCGGAGGGATAATCTCCACTACTTGCGGCCAGTACATCCAGTAAGGAGGTGGAAGAGTTCCAGATCACCTGATCGGTTTTCCGGTTGAAATTATTCAAATTGGTATAATTGATTCCGAAATTAATGCCTTTCCAGTCGAAGTTGGGAGAATAAAAAGCGAATACAGCTCCCAAATCTCCCAATTGGAAAGAATTGTCTTTGGGACTATAGTCGGTAGCCTTGGTGTTGGCAAAATTTAAACTGGGTGTAATAGAGACTTCCGATTTCCTGAAAACACCGATCCCGGCCGGATTGGAACTTAGGGTAGACAAATCACCTCCCAAAGCCCCGAAGGCTCCCGCCATACCTGCCGAACGGGCTGTCCCCCAGTTCAGCGTCCTTGAAAATTGTACGGCATCCTCGAAAGTCTGGGCTTGTGAAGCAAATGTGAATCCCAGAAGAACGGATAATATGATTACTTTTTTCATAATGTGCTGGTTTAAGTTTATCTTCTAGTTGGACGATTTACTGTGCCCCGGGAGGAACCACCCGAACTCCGGGAAGGGCTGTAACTACTGCCTGAACTCCGGGAAGGCGATGAACTCCGGGAAGGGGTATAACTGCTACCCGAACTCCGGGAGGCCGATGAAGATCTCCGGGGAACATAATTCGAAGAACTGTTGTTATTATAAGTCGGTCTGTAACTATTTTGAGGACGATTATAAGTTTTTACATTACCTGAACCGCTATCGGACGGACGGGTATACCGGTTGTTCGTAGTGGTTGAAGGCCGGGTTGTGGTAGACGGCCGGTTAGTCGTTGTTGATGGCCGCGTTGTCGTTGTCGGGCGATTCGTCGTTGTCGATGGCCGTGTGGTTGTCGACGGCCGGGTTACCGGACGTGTTCCCCCTTGTGAGGGGCTGGACGTATTGGTTCCCGGGCGTATATTCGAGCCTGTATTCGGCCGGGTGATCGTTCCTGGGCGGGTAGTTGTCGTATTCGGCCGTGTCGTACCTGTCGGCCGGTTGATACCGGAAGTATTGGGGCGTGTTGTACCCGGACGGTTAACCGTTCCGGTTGAATTGCCCGGACGGGTGGTTGTTCCTGTTCCTGGCCGTAAAGAGTTACTGGTGCCCGGGCGTAACGCACTTCCTGTACCCGGACGGGTGCTGTTCGGGCGGTTCAACCCATTGTTGCTGTTGGGCCGATTTCCGTTGGGGCGTATGCCGCTTACTCCGCCTCCGAATCCAGGCCGTTGTCCTGCCCAATGAGGCCGGTTGGGCCTGTTGGGATAATGACCGCTTCCACCGCCCCAGTGCGGATAATCCCAACCGGGATGTCCCCAATGTGGGTGATGCCAGTGTGGATACCCCCATCCCGGATAGTAACCACCGTACCAGGGGCGATACCAGGGATCGTACCAACCTCCGTACCAAGGATCGTACCAACCTGAATTCCATCCGAATCCGATGCTCCAGCCCGGACCGCCCCAACCCAGATTCAGACTCCAGTTGAAACGGTTGTTGAAAGTAGCGTCGAAAGCCCAACTGTCGAAGCGGGGATTGTTCCATACGATGGTCCAGATATATTTCGGATAAGTACCGAAAAGCAGGGAAGAATATAAATTGATGTTCGTATTGGACGGAAACCACCAGTAACGTCCGTTATCTGTATAGACATTCCAATCCGAATCGAACGAAAGGTTGAGGGCTATTTCCTGCCCATTGCTGAAATTGGCGAATCCTTCGGGATACATATTGATGATCCGTTGTATTTCTGCCAAATCGCTGGCCGGCCCCCGGTAGCCTCCGATCCAGTATCCGGTATTTTCGTACAAGGTCATATCGATCTCTTCATTGTTGGCAAGCTTCTCTTCTGCTTCCCGGGTCAAGTTTTGGATATTCACTTGCTCCAATTGCCCGCTACGGGCATTGATCTTCGTGCTGTTACTACTCGAGAAGGTGGCAGGCGGTGTACTGCTACCTGCTGAACGGGAGATTTCCTCGGCTAAGACAGTCGGATCGACCGGTTGTTCGGTCCCGATATCATGTCCGGTAAGATTTTCTACTTCCTGGATAGCCAGCGCTTTTTTCCCGGGGACGTAATAGATATCGTCCTCCATGATAGAGCTGAAATTCCGGGTAGTGGAACAGGATGCTATTATAAAAGCAAGACCTGCTATGTATAAAGAAAATTTCATGTTGTTTTATTTATTCGTTTTATTATCAATATCAAAAAGTATACCAAGAAAAAATTTGCTATTGTTTTTATAATTCTTTTTTAACCTGTTGCCGATCATGGAATAAAAATAATCAAATTCGGTCATATCTACTATTTTTTTCTTTAAATTTGCTCCCGTTTTATCAAATAATAAGAAGATGGGCAAGTTTTTAACATCAAGAAGCGAAGATTACTCACAATGGTATAATGAATTAGTGGTAAAAGCCGGTTTGGCCGAACAATCCGTAGTGAGAGGATGTATGGTGATCAAGCCTTACGGATATGCGATCTGGGAGAAGATCCAGCGTCAGTTGGACGATATGTTTAAACAAACAGGGCATGTCAATGCTTATTTCCCGTTGTTGATTCCCAAATCTTTTTTCTCTAAGGAAGCCGATCATGTCGAGGGGTTTGCAAAAGAATGTGCTGTTGTGACGCATTATCGCTTGAAAAATGACCCGAACGGAGGAGGAGTTGTTGTCGATCCGGCAGCAAAATTGGAAGAAGAGTATATCATTCGTCCGACTTCGGAGACCATCATCTGGAATACTTATAAAAACTGGATACAATCCTACCGGGATTTGCCGATTCTGTGTAATCAGTGGGCTAACGTGATGCGTTGGGAAATGCGTACCCGGATGTTTTTGCGTACGGCTGAATTTTTGTGGCAGGAAGGACATACAGCCCATGCGACGAAAGAAGAGGCTTTGGAAGAGGCCAACAAGATGGTGAGGGTGTATGCCGATTTTGCACAAAATTGGATGGCTGTTCCCGTCATTATGGGCTCGAAGAGTGAGAGCGAGCGGTTTGCAGGTGCCCTGGAAACCTTTACGATTGAAGCGCTGATGCAGGATGGAAAAGCTTTACAAGCCGGAACTTCCCACTTCCTCGGACAGAATTTTGCCAAAGCTTTCGATGTACAGTTCACCAATGCTGAGGGAAAACTCGAATACGTGTGGGCAACTTCGTGGGGGGTATCGACCCGTTTGATGGGCGCTCTGATCATGGCTCATTCGGATGATAACGGTTTGGTATTGCCTCCGAAATTAGCACCTTTGCAGGTGGTTATCGTGCCGATCTATAAAGGGGCCGAAGGATTGAAAATAATCAGCGATAAAGTACAGGGGCTGATTGAAAAACTGAGAGCTAAAGGAATCTCCGTAAAATATGACGATCGCGATACCCAGAAACCGGGGTGGAAATTTGCCGATTACGAGTTGAAAGGTGTGCCTGTGCGTTTAGCGATGGGAGAACGGGATTTGGAAAACGGTACCATCGAAGTGGCTCGCCGCGATACTTTGACGAAAGAAACTTTGCCTTTGGAGGGTATTGTCGGACATATAGAAAAATTGTTAGAGGATATCCAGGAAAATATTTATAAGAAAGCATTGGATTTCCGCAATAGTATGATCACTAAAGTGGATTCGTACGATGAATTTAAAAATCTACTGGAAAGTAAAGGCGGATTTTTCCTTTGTCATTGGGATGGTACTGCAGAAACTGAAGAAAAGATAAAAGCCGATACCAAAGCGACGATCCGTTGTATTCCTTTCGATAGCCCTGAAGAAGAAGGAAAAGATATGGTGACCGGTAAACCGTCTCATCGGAGAGTGTTGATTGCGAAAGCCTATTAATGTAATATGTAAAAAGCTAAAAGCTGGCAGGTAAGTTTGCTGTTTTTAGCTTATAGCTTTTTACTTTTAGCTTTTTTGCTTTTTATGATGAATGTTACTGACCGTTTTTTGAAGTATGTAGGTTATGGTACTCAGTCTGACCCGAATACGGGATTGAATCCCAGTACACCGGGACAGATAGAGTTTGCCCATGTATTGAAGGAAGAGATGGAAGCTATAGGTATCCAGGAGGTGGAACTGGATGAATACGGCTATGTGATGGGAGTTATACCTTCTACTGTGGAACGGGAAACGCCGGCTATCGGGTTTATCGCCCATATGGATACCAGCCCCGAAATGAGTGGCAGGCATGTGAATCCCCGGATTATCGAGAATTATGCGGGCAATGATATTGTGCTGAATAAAGAGAAGGGAATCGTACTTTCGACGGAGGAATTTCCGGAATTGATGAATTATGTGGGGCAAACATTGATCACTACAGATGGGAATACCTTGTTGGGTGCGGACGATAAAGCCGGAATCGCCGAGATTTTGACCGCAGCCGAATATCTGATCGGACATCCCGAAGTTAAACACGGTAAAATATGCATCTGTTTCACTCCCGATGAGGAAATAGGGGAAGGGCCCGATCATTTTAATGTAAAAAAATTCGGAGCTAAGTTTGCCTATACGATGGATGGAGGAGAGATCGGAGAATTGGAATTTGAGAATTTTAATGCCGCTAATGCCCGGATCGTTTTCAAAGGACGGAATATTCATCCCGGATATGCGAAGAATAAAATGGTCAATTCGATTGCTGTAGCCAATGAGTTTATGGCTAGTCTGCCTAAAAAAGAAGTGCCTGAAAATACTTCCGGTTACGAAGGTTTTTTCCATGTGTATTCGATAAAGGGAGATGTGGAAACTACCGAGATCGAAATCCTGATCCGTGATTTTGACCGGGAACGTTTTGAATGGCGCAAAAATACGATCGAGAACGGGGTGCGTGAATTTTCCAAACGTTTTGGGCTGAAAATCGAGTTGGAATTGAAGGATCAGTATAGCAATATGCGTGAAAAGATCGAACCGGTTCACTACATTATCGATATTGCAAAGCAAGCCATGCAGGAGTTGAATATCAAGCCGTTGATCGTGCCGATCCGGGGAGGTACGGATGGGGCACGGTTGTCGTTTATGGGGTTACCTACTCCGAATCTTTTTACGGGAGGACATAATTTTCACGGGCGCTATGAATATATACCCGTTTATGCAATGGAAAAAGCCGTACAGCTGATTATACGGATTGCTGAATTGTGTACGAAAATCTAGTTTGACTTTTTAAATCGTTTCATAAGGCAGAACTTCAGAAAACCGACTTTCTTTTCCGGGTTCGGATAGTTTTCTGGTCAGAGATGAAATTATATCTCGTCATCACGTTGTGATTGTCATTGATATTCCGGTCCGATCGGGTGATGAGCCGGTAAGAATCGGTATTGCTGCCGAAACCGGTTCAGGAACCGGTTTCGGTTGGGAAATATTGTGATAAATTAAAATAAATTCACTACTTTTGAGGAAGTGTTTTTAAATAGCGTGGTTATGAAAAAGTACATTTCTGAAATGATCGGAACGATGGTTCTGGTGTTAATGGGTTGTGGTTGTGCCATATTTAACGGTGGGTGTGGGACGACAGCCCAAGTCCTGACGGTTGCTTTTGCTTTTGGTTTATCGGTTGTAGCGATGGCCTATGCAATTGGTGGAATATCCGGATGTCATATTAATCCGGCGATAACCTTGGGGTGTTGGTTATCGGGGCGGATGAAAGGTGGTGAAGCCCTGATGTATATGGTCTTTCAGGTTATCGGAGCTATTATCGGTTCGGCTATTTTGTATGTTTTTGTGCAAGGCTATGCCGTCGATCCGGCAGGGACAATGACCGGAGCAAATTCATATGCCGGGACAACTTCTGCCTTGACTGCTTTTCTGGCCGAAATGGTCTTTACCTTCATCTTTGTACTGGTTGTTTTGGGTGTAACCGATGACAAGAAGGGAACACCGGTGATGTGTGGTTTGGCGATCGGACTGACGTTAGTGTTGGTACATATCGTTTGTATCCCTATCACAGGAACTTCTGTAAATCCTGCCCGTAGCATCGGACCGGCTCTTTTCGAAGGGGGGAAGGCATTGACACAGTTATGGTTGTTTATCGTCGCTCCTTTTGCCGGTGCTGCTTTATCGGCTGTCGTGTGGAAGAGTATCGGCAGCGAAAAATAACGATTCGAATTCTTTCGTTCTTGTCGGGAACAGGACTGTCTCTGTTTGGATAATCCTATAAATTCTCCCGACAAGAACGAATGAAGTTTCGGTGAACTGAAAATGTTCAGGACCTGAAAAACGGATAAAGTATAACAGCGGGGCGGGGAAAGTATCGTCCAATCGACGAAAGTCCCCGGGGGAGCGGGAATCTGACGTATTTCTGTCTTTTACGATGCTTTCAGGCTTTATGTTATCGGAGTAACCGATAGGGCTGTTAATTCAGCATCCGGTATTCATTGGGAGTGACTCCTACCACTTTCTTAAATAAGCGGCTGAAATGTTGCGGATATTGGAAACCGAGCTCATAAGCGATTTCGCTGATGGTTTTGCCGGTGTCGAATACTTTTTCTTTTGCGATATCGATCAGTTTGGTCTGGATATGTTCGGAAGCGGTTTTCCCGGTCTCTTTTTTGATCAGATCGCCGAAATAATTGGCGGACAGATGCATTTGATCTGCACAGTATTTTACTGTCGGCAGGCCCGAACTCTCCGGTTTTTCGGAATAGAAATAGTCGTTCAGCAAATTTTCGAACCGGGTGAGAATGTCTTTGTTGACATTTTCGCGGGTGATGAATTGACGGTCGTAGAAACGGACACAATAGTTGAGGAATAATTCGATATTGGATACGATCAACCGCTGACTGTGTTTGTCTATGGTGTGATGCAGTTCTTCTTCGATATTACGGAAACAGTCGATGATGATATGACGCTCTTGCTCGGAAAGATGAAGGGCTTCGTTCACCTGATACGAAAAAAAGGTATAGTCTTTGATCGTACGGCCTAGAGTGGTTCCCCGTAAAAGATCCGGGTGAAAGACCAGGGCCATCCCCTGCGGTTGATAGACTTTACCGTCGTCTTCGACGCCGATTACCTGGCCCGGAGCAAGAAAAACAAGTGTTCCTTCCTGATAATCGTAATAGTTACAACCGTACCGAAGGTTTCCACATTTTATTTCTTTCAGAAATACCGTGTAAAAGCCGAAAGAATGGAGACCGTGCCGTAGACGGCATGATTGGGCCAGATCGATGACATTAACCAGCGGATGTAAAGTCTCTTGTCCTAAAAATTCATTATACTGATGAATCGTGTCGAATTTTTGAATGGTATTCATGGCTGTTGTATTTTATTCGATACAAATTTAAATATTTTTTTATTGCCTGATTCATAGGATGTACCGGATCGGTAAAAATGGTAGGATAATCCGTAATTGGTGTACTCCCGACCTGTTTGTCTCCCGTATTTTTGTCATGTCGGAAAAACTTTATAATTTGGAAGATGAAAAAGTATCAAGACTATAAAATTGAAGAACGGTATTGAAATGCCGGTTTTGGGTTTCGGAGTCTGTCAGGTGGCTTATTTCATTGCAACCAGGGCGGAGACGGAACCGGAAAAGACCGAACGTACTTTCGATTGTTTACGGGGAGGTTCGGCTTGTCTGGAAAATTCCTGCGGGAAAAGGGGGATCGCTGTCACCGGACTATGGCGAGAGGGAGAAATGGACGGTTTGCTTGATATGAAGCAGACCAATGAAATGGGTAAAGCGGTTTAAGGCCGGGAAAATAAGTCGGAGAAATATGGGTAAAAAAAGATTTCGTATGATGTGGGTGATTTTGAGTGTTATCGTTTTGTCGGCTGTAGTTGGAGTCGTATTTGTGAATATGCCGCAATTCGGTCGTTTACCCCGGGGAGAACGTTTGGCTAGAATCGAACGCTCGGCCCATTACCGGGATGGAGAATTTCGTAACTTACACGAAACGGTATTGATGACTTCCGGCAAAGGATTTTTTCAAAATTTGACGGGCTTTTTATTCAGGAAACAAGCAGGACTGAGGCCGGATAGTACTCTGCCTGTTATCAAAACCGATTTACAGACCCTGAACCTCTCAGAGGATCTGTTGGTTTGGTTCGGCCATTCTTCCTATCTGATCCAGATGGAGGGTAAACGTTTACTTGTCGATCCGGTATTTTGTACGGCTGCACCTGTTTCGTTCGTAAACAAACCTTTCAAAGGAACGGAGGTGTACCGGCCGGAAGATATGCCCGATATCGACTGGGCTATTCTGGAAAACGGTCAGTACAACGAAGGGTGGAAATATATCCACCTGATGCCCGGATATATGGCAGCGGTAGCCAGGGAATTGAAAGCGGCAAAAATTCTGACGGTTCATCATTCTAAATATGCTTTGGCTACTCATCCCTGGGACGAACCGTTGAAGAATGCACGGAGGATGCGGGATAGAGATTCGCTACCTGTAGTTATTCCGCAAATAGGCGAAGTTGTAAATATGACGGGACATTGACCGGATGCTGTATGGATATGCTTATCAATCATCATCTGAGGTCAGCTTTTCCCGTTCTTTTTTGCTTAGGCTTCGGACTACGATTTCGTAGGATTTGCCGACCAGTTCTTTTATCATGGTATCAGGGACATCCTGGTTAAAGTAAACGCTGATCCAATATTTCTTGTTCATATGCCAGCCCGGTTTTATTCCAATATATCCGGCTTGTAATTCTCCGGATTCTTCGGGTTGGCATTTGAGGCAACAAAAATCGAAAACTTCGATATTGACGAAGCAAAACCATTTATCCGCTACGTAGAAACACAGGACGTCACGGCTGTATTTATCGGCAACTCCTGAAAATGGCATCTTTTCGTATACTCCTTTGAATGACAAGCAATATGCTCTGAACTCTTCAATATTCATTTCTGTTACGATGGATGAGACCGGACAAAAATACGGTATATTTATTTAGATTCAAGCTTAAATTCTCCTGTTTTTATGGATAGATATCCGGAAATGTGCCGTAGGCCGGGTATTGAAATTATCTCTCTTTCTTTTCAAGGTTTGGATACAACGTATGGTTATCCGGTCGGCTGGAATAGCAGAATGTAAAATGTGGTCGGTTGGATGATTTTGTAGAAAGGGGTAGACTTGTAAATAAATAAAATTTTTTCAATCCTGACTACCCCGTTTTTCGTTTGAGATTGTTATAAGAATGAAAACACAATAAATTTCAGCAGATTTTTCAAAATTTAATGAATGTAATTAATCCGGAATGAGGAGCTTAAATCTGTAAATAGAAGGACTTTGAAAATGGCAGAAAGCTATTTGACGATTTTTGATTTAAGATAGACTAAAAAATGTTTTTATGCGATTGGATATGAATATTTTTCAGATAGCGGCTAAGTATGCAGCCAACTTAATGGGGATTGCTATGCCGGAAGAGCGGGAGGCGTTGGAAAACTGGAAGCAGGAAAGCGTGTGGCATACCAATCTGGCGGAGAGATTGGATCAGGAAGAAGATTTTAAAGAAAACCAGCAGTTGTTGGAACGTTTTTCTGTTACAGAGGCCTGGAAAAAAATGGAGAAGAATCTGGATAAGGCTATGGGAAGACGTGCCGGGGAGAGGAGGTGGTGGAAATATGCTGCTGTCATTTTAGTGATGTTGGGAGGTGGATTCTGGTATTTTCAGATGAAAACAGCTGTGCCCGTAAAGCCGCCCCTTATTGTGCAGCAGAGTATTCCTTCCGGAAAGCGAAGTGCAAAATTAACTTTAGGAAATGGAAAGGTGGTAAAGCTTGTTCCGAACGGTCGGTTTACTTTGGCAGAGATGGATGGTACTGTGATTCAAAAGGATTCTACGGGGATTGATTACAGGCAGATCGGAGTAGGTGAAGATACGCTTGTTTATAATCAGATGGAAACTTTGACCGGGATGGAGTATACGTTGACTTTATCTGATGGTACGCGGGTTTATTTGAATGCTGAGAGCCGGCTAAAATACCCGGTAGTATTCCGTGGCACAGAGCGGGTGGTAGAATTGAGTGGAGAGGCTTATTTTAAAGTGTCTAAAGATGCACTTCGTCCTTTTGTAGTAAAGATGAATGGGGTGAATGTACGGGTGTTGGGGACTTCGTTTAATGTTCGTTCATATGCAGATGAAGGGCAGGTGGTAACAACTTTGGTGGAAGGAAAAGTGAAGGTGAACGATCAGGATATTGTGGCAGGAGAGCAGGCCGTGTATTCGAAAAATGACGGTAAAACGACCGTACGGCAGGTTGAAGTAGAACAATATGTGGCCTGGCAGGAAGGAACGTTTGTATTCCGGAATGAACGATTGGAAAATGTTATGAAAACATTGGGGCGTTGGTATGGGGTGGAATTTCATTTTATAGACGAAAGAGCTAAAGAAATCCGGATCGGTGCAAGGTTTGGAAGGTATGATGATATGCAACCGATTGTTGATATGATAAAGAAGACAAATTTAGTAGAGGTGTTGCAGACAAACCGTTGTTTGTATATATCGGAGAAAAAATGAAATTAAAGATGATGATACTGAATACGAATAGGGTGGATGGCAAGGGGATATGAGGATAGAGAAATGAAAATATAGCGTTTGGGGTATACGGGTTTGAAATAAAAATGTTCCCGGTGGTCTGCGAAACTGGCCGGGAACATGCTTAAATAATCAAAGTGTGTTAAACTTTAATTCAACAAATTTATGAAAAAAAATCCTGGAATGGTTTTTCCCGCCCGGGGAAAACTCTCTAAAATTTTATTTGTGGTGAGACTGAAGTTTTTTTTGATTTTGTTTAGCTGTTTTCAGCTGAATGCAGCAGTACATTCTCAAAATAATGTAAGAATCAGTTTGGATTTGGAAAATGTGTCTTTGGAACAGGTGATCTGGGAGATTCAAAAGAAGACGGATTTTGTGTTTATGTACGGAACCCGTGACATTGAAGGAGTGAAGCAATTGACGGTACAGGAAACGGATAAGGAGGTGAATGAGATTTTGAAAACGTGCCTGAAAAATACTGGTCTTTGGTTTGAGATTTCCGGAAATGCCGTAGTGATAAAAAAAGAAGTGACAGCAACCGAAGGTCGTAAGATCACCGGAAAAAAAAAGGGAATCCGCTACCGGGAGTGACGGTCATTATCAAGGGAACTTCTTTAGGGACGGTGACTAGCGTAGAGGGAGAGTTTACAATCACTTTACCTGTGGCTGATGGACAAGCCTTGTTGTTTTCTTTTGTGGGGATGGAGACGATGGAGGTGAAGATTACGGATAAGAATGATTATAAGATTGTCTTAAAGGAGGATGTAAAGGCACTTGACGATGTGGTGGTGACCGGATATTTTAATAAGAACAAAGATAGTTTTACAGGGGCACAGGTAACCGTGAAAGGGGACGAGCTAAGGAAGGTGACTACCGGGAATGTGCTTCAGGCACTTTCTGTATTTGATCCTTCTATCCGCTTTGAGGACAATATAGACATCGGATCGAATCCTAACCGGATTGCTGATTTTACGATTCGGGGAAATTCTGGAATCGGGCTGACTGAATTTGAAAAGGAAGCAGTGAGCCGGGATAATCTGAAAAATAATCCGAATCTGCCTACGTTTATCATGGATGGTTTTGAAGTAGATGCAGAGAAAATTTTTGACCTCGATATTGAACGGATCGAATCGTTGACTATTCTGAAAGATGCTTCGGCAACGGCTATTTATGGTTCTCGGGCAGCGAATGGAGTGATTGTTATCAAAACGAAAGCTCCCTCGGAAGGACAGTTGCGGGTGAACTATAATTTTACTGCTTCTATCGCTATACCGGATTTAAATGGATACGACTTATTGGATGCCCGTGAGAAGTTGGATTTTGAAAAGAGCATAGGCATGTATAAAGATAATAATGCTGATGCGCAGATCAATAAAGATAAAGATTATAATTATAAACTGAGTCTTGTTGAGAGTGGAGTGAATACCTATTGGTTGTCTCAGCCTTTGAAGGTAGAGTTTAATCAAAAGCATAGCATATTCATTGAAGGTGGGGATAAAGCGGTTAGATATGGTATTGATTTTAAGTATGATAAAGACAATGGGGTGATGAAAGGATCGGCTCGTGACCGCGGAGCTTTAGGTTTTTCACTTTCTTATAATCTAAAAGATAAACTTTTAGTAAGGAATTATCTCACTGTCAATAAAGTGAAATCTAAAGAATCCCCTTATGGTGACTTTTCCCAATATGCCTTGTTGAATCCCTATTATCCTTTTCAGGATGAGCACGGTAATCTGATCCGTAAGATGACGCAATACATAAATACCAATAAGCAAATTTGGAACCCTGTGTATGAAGCAACGGTAGGAAATCGGGATGAAAGCGAGTATCTGGACGTGACCAATAATTTCAGTCTGGAATGGAGTATCGTACAAGGATTACGTTTGCGGGCCAATTTCTCTTACGGTGAAAAGAAAGAACAAGTAGAGACTTTTGTTTCACCGGAATCATTGCAGTATGAAAGTTATGAGTTGTCGTCCGGTGAAGGATTGTTGAATAAAGGAGAAGGGTACCACGGGACGAGTAATACGTATAGTATGGATTTTAACTCGGTATTGACTTATTATTTGGGAGTGGGTAAACACTTTATCAATACGGCATTAGGTGTCAATCTCACAGAAAGTGGTAGTCGTAGTGTGAACTTCGACGTGAGAGGTTATCCTTCCAAGATGATGGATTATATCTCTTTGGCGAAGGAGTTTACCAATACCCATCCCGGAGGAAGTGAGGGAAAAACCCGATTGGCAGGTTTTTTTGCCAATGTCAATTATTCTTATGCGAATCGCTATTTATTGGATTTATCGGCTCGTTTGGATGGTTCGTCCATGTATGGTTCGGAATCTAAATTTTCTCCTTTCTGGGCAGTTGGTTTGGGTTGGAATATACACCATGAAAAATTTATGGAAAATACCAGTATTTCCAGACTGAAGATCCGTGGGTCTATTGGAACGACAGGAAAGGCTTCTTTTCAACCCTATCAATCTCAGACGATGTTCGAATATATACAGGACGGCTGGTATGCGACAGGAATCGGGGCAACCCTGATGGCTTTAGGGAATCCGAATCTGAAATGGGAAACGACGACTGCTTACGACTTGGGATTGGATTTCGGCATGTGGGAAGATCGGTTGACGGTGACTTTCGGGTATTATCTGAAAAAGACCAAAAACCTTTTGAGCAGTGTTACTTTGCCTACTTCTCTGGGATTTATTGATTATAAAGAAAACCTGGGACAGATGGAAAATGAAGGAGTGGAATTGGCTTTACGGAGTTTTGTCTATAAATCGAACGATTGGAATGTCAGTCTGTTTGTGAATATGGCTCATAATAAGAATCGTATCGTATCCATTTCGAATGCTTTGAGTTCCTATAACGATAAAGCCGATCAGGAACAGGCTAACAATGACGACTATAAAACCAAACCGATGGTCCGGTATAAAGAGGGAAGATCTTCAACCGCTATTTATGCGATGAAATCGTTGGGCATCGATCCTGCTACCGGAAAAGAGTTATTCCAGCGTCAGGATGGTACTAATACGTACGTTTGGGATCCGAAAGAGAGTGTGGTATGCGGTGATACAGAACCGAAAGTGACCGGAGCATTCGGAACGAATATAACCTGGAAGCAACTCAATCTAAACATGAATTTCAGTTATCGTCTGGGAGGACAGGTGTACAACCAGACCTTGATCAACCGGGTAGAGAATGCTGATCCGAGAGATAATGTAGACCGTCGGGTATTGGAGCAACGCTGGCAGAAACCAGGCGACCATACATTTTATAAAGACATCAACGATAAGTCGACGACTCCGGCTAGTTCCCGTTTTATACAGGATGAAAATGTATTACAGTTGGGATCTTTGTCATTGTCTTATGATTTGAAGAAAGAATGGCTGAAACCTATCGGTTTTGATATGGTTCGTTTGACAGCAATGATGAATGATGTGTTTCGTTTGTCGACAGTGAAGCGGGAGAGAGGGATTTCTTATCCATTTGCCCGTAGCATGAGTTTAGGTGTAATGGTTCAATTTTAATGCAATAGAATATGAGTTACAAAAAAATTAAAAATATGACAGCTGCAATCCTGTTGGGATGTGCTGTCCTCTCACAGTCCTGTACGTCGTGGTTGGATATTACTCCGGAGGCACAGGTGAACGACAAGAAAATATTTTCTACTCCTCAGGGATTTAAGGATGTATTGAACGGGATTTATATTACCGCTTCGGGTGAAAAATTGTATGCCAATAATTTATTGTTCGGATTTACGGATGTTTTGGCTCAGTATTACGCTATTCCGGACGAGACACATGAGTTTGCCCAGTTGGCCAAGTACCAATACAAGGATGTGAATATTTCGCCTAAAATTGATGAGATGTGGCTGGAATTGTATTTCTGTATTGCCAATTGTAATATTTTATTGGAAAGATTGGAGGAAGTCGGGCCGGATTTTTTTGAGGATGAGCGTACTTATTATATTTTACATGGAGAAGCCAGGGCTTTAAGGGCTTTTTTCCATTTTGATCTGTTGCGTTTGTTTGCACCTTCGTATAAAGCAGATCCGGGATATACAGCTATTCCGTATATTACAAAATATTCGAATAAAGTGTCGCCTCAAAAGACGGTCAGTGAAGTGATCGATAGTGTGATTGTAGATCTGAAAGCTGCCGTTACCGATCTGGAAGGCCGGGATCCTATTTTTGATCCGTTGTATCAGGCAACTACTGGCTCGGATATGTATATGTGGACCCAGCCGATGCCTGACCGGAATGAATTTTTGTCTTATCGTGGATTCCGTCTGAATTATTATGCTGTGAATGCTTTGCTAGCGCGGGTATATGCTTATAAACTGGACAAAAAACAGGCTTACGATTATGCTAAAATTGTGTTGGAATCGGGAGTATTCAAATTTACCGATTATTGGAAGATTACTAGCGATATTCAATATCGGAACCGGATTTTACGGCCTGAGATCGTCTTTGGATTCAATGTACCCCGGATGACTAAAGTGTTTGAACCTTATTCGCCCAGCTATAGTAGCAGCAAAAAGTGGTTGACGATAAAGAATAGTGAACAGATGTTTGAAGGAAGTGCCAATGATTACCGTTTGAACTATCTGATGGAGCATGAAATATTGGCTGCTTTCGATCGGCCCAGTTGTATCAAATTTGTGAAACCTGAGAATGCTGATGAGATGACGGAAGAGGAGATGGGAAGGATAGCTCCGATGATTCGGATTAGTGAGATGTATTATTATGTTTGTGAATATCTGATGGATAGCGATCTGAATGGAGCTAAAACAGAATTACAGAAATTACGGAATGCCCGGAATGCCAAGGAGGCCTTGATTGCAAATTCACCCGCAGAGCTGGAAGATGTGATTGTTAACGATGCCCGCCGGGAGTTTATGTGCGAAGGGCAGCTGTTTTATTTCTACAAACGGTTGGGACGGAAAGTAGTAGATGAGTCCGGAAATTATACCATGACGGAGAAAGATTTCGTATTACCGTTGCCGGACGTGGAATTGGAATTCGGTAACAGATTGTCTGAACTTTATAAATAGAAAGGTATGAAAGCAAAGATATTGGCATTGATCATAGGGTTGGGAATGGGATTGGTGTTCTGTTCCTGTGAAAAAGACCTCGAAAAGTATTCGGGTACGGACTATATACGTTTTGTATCGGTGTTTGAAAAGGACAGTGTGGATTATAATTTCGGATTGGCTGGAAAGACAACGACAGATCGTATTGGCATAGAAGTGAAAGTGACAGGCGAAGTGTTGGATTATGACCGCGAATATAAGGTAAAGGTAAATCCGGTAAGTACGGTTCAGGAAGGGGTACATTTCAATATTCCGGCGCAAAACTGTAAGTTGCGGGCCAATCGGGTTACGGATACACTTTGGGTTGAAGTGATGAATACAGAAGAATTGAAAGCGGAAAAATTGTATCTGCAGTTGGATTTGGTGGAGAGTGCCCATTTTAAATTGTGTTTCCCGGAGAGTAATAGTTGTAAAATATATCTGACTGATCGGATCGTTCGGCCCGGATGGTGGGATGAGTGGCATGAAACCGAAGGATTGGGTAGTTATTCTGAAACGAAATATCGTTTGTTTATCCGGATTAGCGGTACTTTTGATTTGGAAAATATTGCTTATCCGGAAAAGAGGGCCGCTATCCTGAAGTTTAAATATTATCTGGAAGAAGAAGCCGCTCAGGGACGGGTAATCATGGATGAGAATAATCAACCTATGCAGGTGAAGATGGTGGGATAGTAATAAAGGGGTACCAATTAAATTTAGATCGAGTTATGAATAA